>Ga0131853_10000043_pt1 | contig 165963 bp, 146 predicted proteins | sample TergutLab28metaG_FD_92764 | JGI IMG/M metagenome (GOLD analysis project Ga0131853, IMG submission 92764) | Labiotermes labralis P1 segment gut microbial communities from Petit-Saut dam, French Guiana - Lab288 P1 (version 2) (version 2) | ecosystem: Host-associated > Arthropoda: Insects >... | reverse complement strand
GGCCGAGTGCTTATCTAAAAAGTAAAGAACACTTTTAACTAATATTTCTTTAGGATGTAGGGCTTTATGCTAAAGCGGGTTTAATTCGTTTATTGATTTTCGTTTTCGGTTTTGAAGGTACGATGGCCAAGAGTTTATCTAAAGATAAACTACAACTTGGTCAGGCAGGAACGCAAGCGTTCTTGATTTTGGCCCAGTGGCTCAGTTGGTTAGAGCGCCGCCCTGTCACGGCGGAGGTCGTGGGTTCGAGTCCCATCTGGGTCGTAGATGAAGAGATTTTCTAAGGTGCGTAAATGATACGCCACTAAAAAAATCTAATGCTTCATTGGCAAGATTAAGCATTCTTGTAGGTTATGAAGAAACATGGATGGGTTCCCGAGCGGCCAAAGGGGGCAGACTGTAAATCTGTTGACGACGTCTTCGAAGGTTCGAATCCTTCTCCATCCACTTGATACGAATGTTAACAGCAAAAGTGTCAATACTAATTAAATAACGCGGGGTGGAGCAGTCTGGAAGCTCGTTGGGCTCATAACCCAAAGGTCGTAGGTTCAAATCCTACCCCCGCTACTCTCAAAATGCCCAGATAGCTCAGTCGGTAGAGCAACGGACTGAAAATCCGTGTGTCGCTGGTTCGATTCCGGCTCTGGGCATTTTTTTTATATTCAGTAATCCGCCATGTTACAGCATTCCCAATTTTTCACTACTCCAATTTATGAGATAATTTATGATAAATGTTTAAGAAAAATGCGAAATTTACCGGAATAATTAAGAAGTAGAAGAAATTACCTTAATGCGGCATCCCACAATTACCAACAACCTCCTATTGATTTACCCATAGTAATCAACGAGAATATAGTTATTACTTAATGAGGGCCGTAAGCAGGCAGAATGGGAGTTTACATATGAAAATCTATAAAATCTACAGCTTATTAGGGTTATGTTATGTTTATAGCATGAATCCGGTTGAAAATGAGTTGATGGAAGAAGTTGAAATCAAATTATTGGATGGTTTTAAGGAAATAACCCGTGATAATGGGACACGCGGAATTGAAAGCCCCGGCGGTTTTATTGCAACTATGTTTTCCGGGCCGGACCCAATGATATATGAGCATCAAGCTAATGGCGGAAGATATCTTACTTTTCAAATCGTTTAAAAATACTCTCCGGTTGCATTTTTCTTTTATCCATAGTATGATACCAAAGGCAAAACCATCTGCCTATTAACCGGCCGCAGGAGGCCGGACGTATCTAGGAAGCAAAAATGGAAAGCAAGAAAAATCTTCGTTTTGCCTTCAGGCAAACGATACCGGTTATGTTGGGGTACATATTTCTAGGCACTGCTTTTGGCTTGATGTTAAATGATGCCGGTTATCATTTTCTTTGGGCTTTATTAATCAGCGTTGCCGTTTATGCCGGAAGTATGCAATTTGTGATGGTAACGCTTTTTACCGGCGGCGCAAGTTTAATTTATACTGCCTTGATGACTTTGTTTATCAACGGACGTCATATTTTTTACGGCCTTTCTTTAATTGAAAAGTTTAAGCAAATGGGTAAAAGTTACCCTTACATGGTTTTTTCCCTGACCGATGAAACTTACTCTGTTTTATGCCGGACAAAGATACCTGAAGGTTTAAATGAAAAGAAAATCATGTTTTATATCAGCCTTCTGAATCATAGTTATTGGATATTAGGTTCAGTTCTTGGCGCATTAGCCGGACAAATGATTACTTTTAATACTGCCGGAATCGAATTTTCTATGACCGCTCTTTTTACGGCAATTGTTGTTGAACAATGGCAGGAAAAAAGTAATCGGATACCGGTATTTATCGGCGGGATCTCTTCAATTATCTTTCTGGCAATTTTAGGCCCCGACCGTTTTATTATGCCGGCATTGATGTTATCAGTCGCCGCGATTTTATTTATGAAAAAAGTCATTCTTCGGGAGGGTAAATATGATTAACATTAGCCACTCTCTTGCTATTATTGCGGTGGTTGCCTTATGCACAGCATTTTTGCGCTATGCTCCATTTTTGGTCTTTGCCGGCCGAAAAACAGTGCCGGCCTGGATTACATATTTGGGAAAATTCTTACCTCCGGCGATAATGACGACATTGGTATTTTACTGCTTACGCAATATAGAATTTCTAAAAGGCAATTTTGGAGTACCGGAGATTATTGCAACCGGTTTGGTAATAATACTTCATTCATGGAAGAAGAATATATTATTGACAGTAGCAGCCGGCACTATATTATATATGGTTATGGTACAGTCGCGCATATTTTAAATTTCCGTAAAAAGGAAAACCTGTTTCTGCTACAAAAATCAATATAGTGTTTTTTCATAACGGGATTTTCCAAAGAAGAATCAAGCTGATGACTGAACTATGTTGACATAAGCGCCATCATGCTATAAATTAGAAGTTAGAGAGATACTTAAGGGTTGTTCCGTTTTGCGCACTTCCACGATCCATATGTACTCCGTGAGGTTGATAGATGTCAGATAGTTTATATGGCCGTTTGCGGGATTTGACCGAAAGCGATCTGTATTCCTTTCATATGCCGGGGCACAAACGTCTTTGGTATTCAATGGATATCAGCGAGATATCCGGATTCGACAATCTGCATTTTCCTCAAGACATCATCCTCAATGCGCAAAAAGAAGCCGCCGCGCTTTATAAAGCCGCCGAAACTTTTTATCTTATTAATGGAAGTACCGCTGGTATTTTAAGTGCTGTTTCGGCGGTAAATAATGTGAAAAAAAAGCTTTTAATATCACGTAACTCGCATTTTTCGGTATATCATGCTGCTTATATAAATGATATTAGCCTGGTATATATTTATCCGCAATATGATGAAGCGACCGGTATAGCATATGGAATCACCGCTACTGAAATAGCGGATAAATTAAAAGAAGAGCCGGAAATTGGTGCGGTTTTGATTACGTCACCAACGTATGAAGGAATAACCAGTGATGTTGCCGGCATTGCTAAGGTAACTCACGAACATGGCGCTTGCCTGATAGTAGATCAGGCTCATGGTGCCCATTTCGGTTTTCATCCGGCTTTTCCGGAAAACGCTGTCAGCCAAGGTGCAGATATTGTTATCCATAGTCTGCACAAGACTTTACCGGCTTTGACCCAAACAGCCTTACTTCATGTAAATGGCGAGCGGATAAACCGAAATAAACTTAAAAGATTTTTGCGGATTTACCAATCGAGCAGCCCTTCTTATCCGTTAATTGCGGGGATTGAAAATTGTATTAAAATTGTAAAGGATAAAGGTGAATTTTTATTAAGTGAAATGTTGGAGATGAGAAGCACATTGACTGACCGAGTCGGTCAATTGAGTCAATCGAATCGGCCGATTCAATTGAGCCAACCCCAATCAAACCGATTGAACCAACTCCAGACAAACCAATTGAGCCAACCCCAATCAAACCGATTGAACCAACCCCAAACAAGCCAACAAACTCAAACGAATCGGGCGAACCAACCCCACTCAACCCAACCTAACCAAACCAACATCACCCATTTCCGCATCCTAGACACCGATGACCCATGCAAAATCGTTATTCTTACAAGCGGCATTTCCGGGAAAGAGTTAGCCGGTATTTTACGGGAAAAATACCTTTTGGAAATGGAAATGGCGGCCGATAATTATATTATAGCAATCATTACAATGATGGACAAACCCGAAGGATTTCTCCGGCTCGCCGAGGCACTGGAGGAAATTGACAGCAGCTTATTATCATTACCTGCTTCGCAGCAAATAATAACAGGATGCACGCAAATCACGGAAAAACGTGAGTTAGCGTTTATAAAACCAAACACACCGGAAATCATTACAACAATTAAAAAAGCTTATGACGGTGAGGTTATTGAGATACCGCTTACTGATGCCGAGGGCGGCATCGCCGCCGAATTTGCTTTCCGATATCCGCCGGGGATACCGTTGATTGTACCGGGGGAAAAATTGAACCGCGATATCATCGAAATGCTTAAGGGACAAGGAGATACCTTTTGGATATTAAGGTAAATCAAGTTAATCAGCCGGCACCCGCCGAGTACAAAGGCCCGGCACAGCCGGTAGATGGCTCATTCAAATTCACGCTGGCAAGCCATGTAAGTGAAAGTGAACTTGCAGCGAAATTAACCAGCTTGATGGAGCAGATAACCGGACAAGGTGAACTTTTAGCAAAAAAACGTGATATTAAAGATATGAAACGTTATCGTGGATTAATCAAAGAATTTATGAACGAAATCGTCAGCCGTTCGCACGAATTTACCCGCGAAAATTATCTTGACCGCCGGGGGCGGCACCGGGTTTATGGTATCATCCGCCTTGTTGATGAAACCCTTGATGAACTTGCGCGGGAATTGGTGAAAGATGAGCACGACCACCTTAGCATTTTGGGCAAAATTGGTGAGATTCGTGGAATGTTACTTGATATATTTACTTAAGAATGGAGAATAATATAATGAACTTTAATGACATCATCGGACAGGAAAAGTTAAAAGAGCATCTTATCACCGCTATTTTGACGGACAAAATTTCCCATGCTTATATCATTAATGGTGAACGAAGCATGGGTAAAGAATTTATCGCAAGTATATTCGCCGCCGCAATTCAATGTGAAGATTCTAAAGATGCCCAGCCCTGTAACGAGTGTCATTCGTGTAAACAGGCGGGGACGAGTAACCATCCGGATATTATTTTTCTTACCCATGAGAAACCCGGGTTAATTAGTGTTGATGATATCCGCCGTCAGATAAATTCCGACGTTGATATTAAACCATACAAAAGTGATAAAAAAATTTATATTATCAATGAAGCCGAGAAAATGACTCCTCAGGCTCAGAATGCCCTGTTAAAAACCTTCGAAGAACCTCCTTCATACGCTGTAATTATTTTACTTACCGCCAATGCGGAAGCTTTACTTCCGACTATTTTGAGCCGGGCGATTGTTGTTAATATGAAACCGGTATCTGATGCGGAAGTAAAAGAATATTTAATGGATGTAATGGAGATACCGGATTACAAAGCCGATATTTGCGTGGCTTTTGCCCGGGGTAATATTGGTAGGGCCAGATTACTCGCAGCAAGCGAAGAATTTGAAAAAGTCAAAGAGCAGGCAATTAAACTTTTAAAAAATATCGGCGGGATGGAAATTAATGAAATTATTGCCGCAATCAGGATGATTAATGAGTACAAATTTGATGTTGGTGATTATCTTGATATCCTGGCAATATGGTACCGTGACGTCCTCTTATTTAAAGCAACCCGCGATTTAAGCCATTTGATTTTTAAGGAAGAGTACCATTACATCAAACGTATTGCTGATACATGTACTTATGAGGGAATTGAAGAAGTGATTGAAGCTCTTGAGAAAGCAAAAGACAGACTTAAGGCAAATGTAAATTTTGAGCTGACTTTAGAATTATTGCTCTTAACGATAAAAGAAAACGAATAAATTAATTAAGGAGATTACATGACCAGAATTATAGGAGTTAGATTTAGGACAGCCGGGAAAATATATTTTTTTGACCCGCTTAAGTTTGATATTAAACGGGGCGACCACGTCATCGTTGAGACAGCGCGAGGGGTTGAATATGGCACGGTTGTCGGCGATATCCGTGAAGTTGAGGATTCTAAAGTCGTTCAGCCGCTTAAGCCGGTCTTAAGAATTGCCACACCCAAAGACGATGAACAGGAAAAAAATAATAAGAAAAAAGAGCAGGAAGCATTTAAAGTATGTATCGAAAAAATCAAAAAACACAATTTAGATATGAAGTTAATTGATGCGGAATATACTTTTGATAACAATAAAGTCTTGTTTTATTTTACCGCTGACGGACGGATTGATTTCCGCGAACTGGTAAAAGATTTAGCCGCCGTTTTCAAAACCAGGATTGAACTGCGCCAAATCGGTGTCCGTGATGAAACGAAAATCACCGGTGGGATTGGGATTTGCGGTCGGTCACTTTGTTGTCATACTCATTTGTCCGAATTTGTCCCCGTTTCAATCCGGATGGCGAAAGAGCAGAACCTCTCATTAAATCCAACCAAAATCTCCGGTGTTTGCGGGCGTTTAATGTGTTGCTTAAAGCACGAAGAAGAAACCTATGAGTATTTGAACCGCCGCCTGCCATATGTTGGCGACCAAGTTACGACCGACCAGGGTACGAAAGGTGAAGTTGCCAGCGTAAATGTCTTGAGACAGTTAGTAAAAGTAATCGTTGAGGTAGGTGATGAAAGAGAAATACAAGAGTTCAAAGTAGATCAGCTTCAGTTTAAGAGCCGGAGGAAAAACAAAAAAGATTCAGTTTCTTCGGTGGAACTTGCCGAACTTGAAAAATTAGAAAAGCAAGAAGAAAAATCAAAGTTAAGTTGACAATCACATATCATAATACTATAATTTTAATCGATAATAAATTATTAAAGGAGTGTAAGAATGTTAGCAAAAGTAAAAGAAATAATCGGTGAGCACCTAAATATTGAAGGAGTTGAAATTACATTGGAAACCTCCTTTAAAGATGACCTTGGTGCCGATTCACTTGATTTATTTGAATTAGTAATGGCCTTTGAGGAAGAATACGAAGTTGAGATTCCCCCCGAAGAACTGGAAGGCATTACTACCGTAGGTGATGTTTTAGAGCTTATGAAGAAAAAAATGTAGCAAAGTGCGCGAGCCAAGAAATCCTTTAAGGAGAATTGTCATACAATTCTCTTAGAACTGACACCGCTGGGTGTCAGTTTTTCATTGTTATATATAAAAGCCCGGATTCATACAATTAATCAAAGTTACTATTCACAGCTAGAGCTGCTCATAGCAACAATAATGCACACAAATCGCATAATAACGCGATTTGGCGCTTGCTCAACTCGGATTTTGCGCATTATGCACAAAATACCTCGCGGGACAGTGGCTGCTTGATAGTAATATCTAAATTCTAAAGGAGTTTATGATAAATGCTTAATTTTATCTGGGCTTTTATGTTGATTATTGGTATCGCTTATGGTGCTTTTACCGGTCAAATGAAAACCATCACTGATGGTGCCTTAAATTCGGCCGGTGAAGCTGTAACCCTGTGTATTACAATGCTGGGTGTAATGGCTCTGTGGTCGGGGCTGATGGAAATCGCCCGGGCTTCCGGCCTTATTGCCCGCCTGACCGCCGGCCTTTCCCCCTTTATCACCTTTATGTTTCCCCGTATCCCCCGGGAACACAAAGCCCGTGATTATATATCGACCAATATTATCGCCAATATCCTTGGGCTTGGCTGGGCATGTACGCCGGCCGGGCTTAAAGCGATGGAAGAGCTTTCAAAACTGGAAAAAGAACGGACCGGCCGCCATCAGACGGCCGCAAGTAAAGAAATGTGTACATTTCTTATTCTTAATATATCCTCATTACAGTTAATTCCCGTAAATATGATTGTTTATCGTACCCAATATGGCTCATCCGATGCAACGGCGATTATTATGCCGGCGATTTTAGTGACCATGTTTAGTACCATAATTGCCATAATTTATTGCAAAATAATGGAGAAAAAGCAATGATGAACGCTTTAGCTAATCTTTCAAGCATTATTATCCCGGCGATTATTTTTTATATTGTTGCTTATGGGTTAATAAATAAATGCAATGTTTATGAAGTTTTTATTGCCGGGGCAAAGGATGGACTAAAAACAGTCTTTGGGATTGTGCCGACTCTGATTGCTTTGATGGTAGCAGTTGGTGTCCTTCGGACATCAGGGTTTCTTAACTTTCTTGGCGAAATGCTTGGCCGCTTAACCGATATGGTTGGATTTCCGGCCCCGCTGGTTCCGGTAGTCCTGGTAAAAATGTTTTCCGCATCAGCAGCATCCGGTTTGGTTTTGGATATCTTCAAAACTCATGGGCCTGATTCTTATATTGGTTTAATCACATCAATTATGATGAGCTGCACCGAAACAATCTTTTATACAATGTCAGTCTACTTTATCGCTGCCAAAGTCACCAAAACCCGTTATACTTTAACCGGTGCATTAATTGCTACCTTTGCCAGTGTCTTTGCCAGCGTAATTATTGCGGGCTTTATGTAAAAAACGAAGAGATTTTAAAAATCTACCCTTCCTTTGGGAAGAATGTCACAAGCTTTATTCTTCGGATATGCGATTTTTGTCGTAAAAATCTTTTATTATCCCTCCTGATTTTGACATAGGAAACAAAAAGATTTCGTTATAATATGATACCAGGGTAAAAAGGTCATGATTTTCGTGCTTGCATGAAAAATCATGACTTTGGGACCCGCCAAACACGAGGAAGCAGCCCTGACGGGGCGGATTCCGAGTGGTTGTAGGACTGCGGGAATACGAAGTATGGAGCAGTCCGTAGGTATCCAGGGTAAAAAAATCATGGAGGAAGTGTGAAAGAAAAAGAAACATTTGTAAGCATCTTACCGGAGTATGGGCGCCGCCGCCTTTTGATGTTTGCTGACTCAATCAGAGAGCTGGCGACATCATTTGGCGAATTGGACAAGCCTTTGGAAAATACAATCGAAGAACCAAACGAAGCGGATCGCGGTGATATCTTATGGCAGCGCCGGATGCAGGAAAACAAAATATTGATGGCCAACCATTTGCAGGAGATAGCCGGGATTATGTCCCATGTAGCTGAAGAGGCACGCCGTTTTTCACCGGTTAATGAAAAAATTTACAAGCGGGTCGCCCAGGCGCTAAAGGGTTTTGATTTGCAGCTTAAAGATGTTTATACGATGGAAAATGAAACCGGCTTTACGGAAATGTCATTGCAAATCCGCAGTATCAAACCAGGTTGTACTATCACTGCCGAAGAAATAGGCGATGTTATCTCAGTGGTGATAAACAAAAAATTGACTGCTTCGGTCAACAACCCCTTTTTTATCGACCTTGAATGGAAAACTTTTTATTATGTGGAAGCGCCCCGCTTTCATGTTCTGACCGGTGTTGCGCTTGCGGTAAAAGAAAATGAAAAGATTTCCGGTGATAACTATGCGATTTTTGAAACCGAGCCGGGTACCCATTCAATGATTATTTCTGATGGGATGGGGTCAGGGAAAAAGGCTTGCCGTGACAGTCAGATGATTGTTGAATTAATGCAAAAATTTATGGAAGCCGGTTACAAGAAAGAAATGGCAATTCAAATGATCAATACCGTTCTTCTTGCCGGGCCGGAAGCCGGAAATATGTCAACGCTTGATTTTTGTACGATTGATTTGTACTCCGGGTTTTGTGAACTGCTGAAAATCGGTTCAGCCCCGACTTATATCAAGCGTGAACACTTGGTTGAGCGGATTTCCGCCGGAAACCTGCCGCTGGGAATTTTTAACCGGCCGGATATGGAAATAAACAAGCGCCGCTTACAGGACGGTGACTATATTATCATGCTTTCCGACGGTGTGCTTGATGCTTTGTCACAGGGTATTGGTGAAGATATGATGTCGGAGCTTATTAGCGGGACTGACCTGAAAAACCCCAAAGAAATAGCAAATGCAATGCTGAAATTCTGCATTCGCCAAAGTAAGGGTAAAGTCCGGGACGATATGACGATAATCGTGCTGGGAATTTGGCAAACGTAACAACTTCATGTTATATTAAATATATGTACAACCGGGTTAAAAAATATATCAGCCAAAACCAAATGATTAAGCATGGTGATCACATCATCGCCGGAGTATCCGGGGGGGCGGATTCGGTCTGCCTTTTTTTTGTACTGCTTGCTTTGCAAAAGGAAATTTCTTTTTCAATGCAAGTGGCGCATATCAACCATATGTTACGGCCGGAAGCGGATAAAGATGCGGCTTTTGTTGCCGATTTGTGCCTTAAACATGATATTGGATACAAAATATTTGCAAGCGATGTTGGAAAACTTTCCCGGAAGCGGGGCCTTTCGGTTGAAGAAGCGGGCCGGGGATATCGTTATGAATGTTTCCGGGAGATGATAAATGAATTTGGAAAGGGTAAAATCGCTGTCGCTCACCATCAAGACGACCGTGCCGAAACGATACTCTTTAACCTGTTTCGCGGCAGCGGCCTAAGAGGCCTTACCGGAATCCGCCCCGTCCGTGATGATATTATCCGCCCTTTACTTTGTTTGACAAGACAGGAGATTGAGAATTATCTCGAAAGCGAAAAAATTCCTTATTGCACCGATAGTACCAATAATGATGATATTTATACTCGTAACCGCATTCGCCGGCATATCATCCCTTTTGCCGCCGAGGTAAATTCAGAGGCGGTCAGGCATATGGCGAAAACCGCTGAATTGGTCTGGGAAGCTGAAAATTATCTGCATAAACATACTGAAAAGGCTTTTTGTGAATGTGTTACACCTTTTTTGGGCTATATAAAAATAAATCTGTTGAAATTAAATGAGCAGGATATAATTATTAAAAAACGGATTATGCTGATGGTGATAGAAAAATTGCTACCCGGCCGGGCGAATATCTCCGCAAGCCATATCGAAAGCCTCACCGGCCTTACCCTCACCGGCGGCAGCCGGAAGCTTAACCTTCCCAATGGATTAATCGCAGCAAAAGAATATGACACTCTTGTCATAAAAATTGCCGAAAAAGAACCAATCGAATTTAAGAATAAAATTGAAGCAGGATTTTCTTATGAAATCAACTTGAAAACCCCAAAAATGAGTATCCCGGAGCTTGGGATAATATCGTGCCGGATTTTTCCCTATAAAGAGGTTGAAAGGAATCTTTCAACTATTGATTTTGAGCCCGCCAATAGCGGGCATGAGTATAAAAATGAAAATATTCCGCAAAAGATGTATACGAAATGGCTTGATTATGATAAAATAACATCGTGTGCCCTTTTCCGGCGAAGATTGCCGGGTGATTATCTCATTATCAACCTTAAAGGGCAGCACAAAAAACTGAAAGATTACCTGATAAATGAAAAGATTCCTAAAGCAAAGCGGGAACAAATGCTTGTTCTTGCCGACGAATCTCACATCATTTGGGTTCCGGGTTTTCGCATTAGTGAATTTTACAAAGTTACCAATAAAACGAAGACGATTTTGGAAGTCGAATTGACACTTGAATAGTGGCAATCTTAAACAAAAGAGGAAAACATATGGCAGAAAAAATCAGAGTAATGTTGTCAGAAACCGAAGTGGACAAACGAATCGATGCGATAGGCGAGCAAATCAGCCATGACTATGCCGGAAAACAAGTACATCTTGTTTGTGTTTTAAAAGGCGGCGCCTTTTTTATGTGTGAACTGGCAAAGCGGATATCAGTTCCGGTTTCACTGGATTTCATGTCGGTTTCCAGTTATGGCGGTGCAACTACTTCCAGCGGAGTAGTCCGGATTGTCAAAGACCTGGACGAATCCTTAGACGGAAAAGATGTGATTGTTGTTGAAGATATTGTTGATTCCGGCCGCACCTTGAATTATTTGCTTAACCTTTTAAAAGAGCGCAAACCTAAAAGCCTTAAGCTTTGCACATTATTGGACAAACCGGACCGGCGGGTTGAACATGTCCTGGTTGACTATACCGGGTTCCAGATTCCGGACGAATTCGTTGTCGGTTACGGCCTCGACTACGACCAAAAATACCGCAACCTACCTTATATCGGGGTAGTTGAACTATAGAAAGAATCAGTTTTTGAAAGGGCTGTTTAAGAGTAATCCGGGAAAAACATCTCGCAGTTGCCTTAGGCCGCCTTCTTCCCGGAATACAACGTAACGCGTAAGCCAATTAGGCCGCAGCAACGAATAGAGTTTATTCCTGGCTTACGGATTATATTCAATATAAAGAAAATCATAGCATCTGCAAGACAGATAGAAGGAGCAATTTTGACTAGTAATAATAGAAGTAAAAATTATAGCTTATATTTTTTCATTGTTATCGGGCTGGTTTTCCTCGCAACATGGATTGGCTCGCAAAACAATGTCGAGGGAGATTTCACCCGTGGTGAACTGCGGCAGGCTTTAAATAACAACGAAGTTGTCAGTGCCACAATCCAGCCATACCAACAGACCCCAACCGGTGAAGTGCGGATTGTTTTACGCAATGGACAGCGGAAAATCCTTTATGCTACCGACGTTCAGGAAATTGAGCAGTATATCCTTAGTTATGACATATACCCGGACGTCCTTAAAGTCCCGGCTGACAGTTGGTTTTTGAACAGTATCCTGCCAATCTTGCTTGCCGTCATCATCATCGTCTTTTTCTTTGTGATGATGAACAACCAAAATGCCGGAAATAGCGGCAACCGGATGATGAATTTTGGCAAAAGCCGTGCCCGCCTTGCCGATAGTGACGGAAAAATTACTTTAGAAGATGTTGCCGGGCTCAAAGAAGAAAAAGAAGACCTTGAAGAAATCGTTGAATTTCTCAAGGAGCCGAAAAAATTTGCCGCCCTTGGGGCGCGGATACCCAAAGGAATCTTACTTGAAGGTGCGCCGGGAACGGGTAAAACCTTGCTTGCGAAAGCGATTGCCGGTGAAGCCGGGGTTCCGTTCTTTACCATTTCCGGTTCGGATTTCGTGGAAATGTTTGTTGGTGTTGGCGCTTCCCGGGTCCGTGATTTATTTGAAGAAGCGAAGAAAAATGCCCCCTGTATCATTTTTATTGATGAAATAGATGCAGTCGCAAGGCGCCGCGGCACCGGCCTTGGCGGCGGCCACGATGAAAGGGAACAGACCCTCAATCAACTGCTGGTTGAGATGGATGGTTTTGGAGTTAATGAAGGGATTATCGTCCTTGCGGCGACCAACCGGGTTGATATCCTTGACCCGGCAATCTTGCGCCCCGGCCGTTTTGACCGCAAGATTAGCGTTAACCGCCCTGATATTGGCGGCCGCGAAGATATTTTGAAAATTCATGCCCGCAATAAACCCTTAGCTGAAGATGTTGACCTTAAACAAGTCGCGCAAACGACCGCCGGTTTTACCGGTGCTGATTTGGAAAACCTATTAAATGAAGCAGCGATAAAAGCTGCCAAACAGAATCGGGCTTTTGTTATCCAGGAAGATATCAAGCAATCATTTATCAAAGTTGGGGTTGGCAGTGAAAAGAAAAGCCGGGTCATCAGTGATAAAGAAAAACGCATTACGGCTTATCATGAAGCCGGACATGCAATCCTTTTCCATGAACTGCCCGATGTCGGGCCGGTGCATATTATTTCCGTTATCCCGACCGGGCCAAGTGCCGCCGGTTATGTTATGCCGCTTCCCGAACGTGATGATGTCCACCTGACGAAAGGAAAAATTGAGCAGGAAATCATGGTCAGCTTAGGCGGGCGGATTGCTGAAGAATTGGTATTTAACGAAGTTACAGCCGGTGCGGTTAGTGATATCAAAAAGGCGACCGCCTTTGCCCGCAATATGGTTACGAAATTCGGGATGTCGGAAAAAATCGGCATGATTAATTATTCTGACGACGATAATGAAGTATTCATTGGCCGTGACCTCGCCCATTCGAAAAGCCATTCTGATGATATGGCCTATGAAATTGACAAAGAAATTAAGCGCATTATCACCGATTGTTATGATAAAGCCCGGGAAATCATTAAGAAACGCCGCGATATCCTCGACCGTTGTGTTGATATCTTAATGGAAAAAGAGCGGATTTCCCGCGAAGAGTTTGAGGCTTTATACGACCCGGTATAAAATTACGATATTAGAATAAATATAGTATATAGGACACTAATATGGATTTCAGCAGAAGCTTTCGTGCCGAACAAAGCAATCATTATATATCAACGATGCGCCCGCTTTTTAACCGGCGTGCCCTTTTTAGTGATATGACTGAAGATTTCGTATCGCCAATGGAGCCGAACAAATTTGCCCTGGTCAAGATAAAATTCCGGACCGAAAAGGACAATGTTGACAACGTCTATTTGTGTACCGATTCAGATAAGCTTTTAATGTCCAAATCATTCAAGAATAATTCACCATTCAAGAACGATTTATCGTCGGAGAATGATTTATTTGATTACTATGAGTTAGAAATTCAATTGGAAGATACTCCTTTCTCTTATTATTTTGAAATCCAGGCCGGAAAAATTAATTGTTTTTATGACCGCCGGGGGGTAGCGCTTGAGCTTCAGCCCCATTATATGATGCGGATTATCCCCGGGTACAAAACTCCGGATTGGGCAAAAGGTGCGGTGATGTATCAATTATATGTTGACCGCTTTTGTAACGGCGATAAAGCGAATGATGTCCTTAGCGGTGAGTATGAATATGTTGGCGAGCGGACGATAGGGGTTTCCGATTGGAATAGATATCCCGCAACGACAGGGGCGATGGGAGTTCGCGAATTTTATGGCGGCGATTTGCAAGGTGTCCTTGACAAGCTTGATTATTTAAAAGATTTAGGTGTTGACGTTATCTATTTTAACCCTCTTTTTGTTTCCCCTTCCAATCACAAATATGATATTCAAGACTATGATAGTATAGACCCCCATTTTGGCAAGATTGTTTATGATGAAGGTGATGTTTTGCCGGAGGGCCAAAAAGAAAACCGTTTTGCTACCCGTTATATCAACCGGGTTACCAACAAAGCAAATCTTGATGCAAGTAATATGTTTTTCGCCAAAGTGGTAGAAGAAATACACAAAAGAGGGATGAAAGTCATTCTTGACGGCGTTTTTAACCATTGCGGCTCATTTAATAAATGGATGGACCGTGAGCGGATTTATGAACATGCTGATGGTTATGAAAAAGGCGCTTATGTTGATGCAAACAGCCCATATCGCAGTTATTTTGATTTCATGGGCAGCAATAACTGGCCTTATAACGGCACTTATGACGGCTGGTGGGGTTTTGATACCCTGCCGAAGCTCAATTACGAAGGTTCACCCGATTTGTTTCATTATATAATGAATGTCGCGGCGAAATGGGTTTCCCCGCCCTACAATGCTGATGGCTGGCGCTTGGATGTTGCCGCCGACCTCGGCCATTCCCCGGAGTACAATCATTATTTCTGGAAAGAGTTCCGGAAAACAGTAAAACGTGCCAATCCCGAGGCGATTATTCTGGCAGAGCATTATGGAAGTGCCACTGAATGGCTGCAAGGCGACGAGTGGGATACAGTAATGAACTATGACGCTTTCATGGAGCCGATTACCTGGTTTCTTACCGGGATGCAAAAACATAGTGATGACTACCGGGAAGACCTGTTAGGTAATGCCGATAGTTTTTGGGGGGCAATGCGTAACCATATGGCGGTTTTCTCAATGCCGTCTTTGCTTATTTCAATGAACGAGCTTTCCAATCATGACCATTCGCGCTTTCTTACCCGGACCAACAAAAAAGTCGGCCGGACGAACAACTTGGGCCCGGAGGCGGCGAATGAGGGTATCAACAAAGCCGTAATGCGGGAAGCGGTAGTAATGCAGATGACTTGGCCGGGGGCACCGACGATTTATTACGGTGATGAAGCCGGATTGTGCGGGTTTACCGACCCTGACAACCGCCGGACCTATCCGTGGGGGCGGGAAGACCATGTTATGATCGCTTTTCACCGGGAAATGATTCGCATTCACAAAGAAAATCAAGAATTTTTAACCGGCTCGTTAAAACCGCTTGAAGGTAATTACAACCTGATTGCTTATGCCCGTTTTAACCTCAAGGACGTATCAATAATTGTCGTTAATAATAATAATTATGAAGTGGGTAAAGAGATAACCGTCTGGCATCTTGGTGTGCCGCGCCAGGCAATTATGAAGCGGTTAATAATCACCGACGAAGCCGGTTTTAATATTGAATGTATTGATTATCATGTTATGTCAGGCAAAATTACAGTCGTAATGCCGGCATTTTCGGCGATAGTCATCCGTTATCAGCAGGAAGAAAAAGCACCAAAAAAAGACCGCAAGGATAAAAAAGTATTCTATACCGGAATGATGTAATGATTTGACAATTCAAATAAACGCAGTTATATTATGAGTATGGATTCTGTTCAATCGCCCAAAACTAAGTATTATTTGAAGAGAGCCTTGATGGCGTTAGCTTTCATGGTTTTTTTTGCGATATGCTTTTATCTTGACGGCATCTTCCGGATTGCCGGGCTTGTTATATGTGCCGTTATTTTATTGACCGGTTTTGTGATATTGAGAAAGCAATTACTTGAACTGGAAAAGAAGAACCTTTATCACAAAAACCAAAGCGAAGTATTATTGAATCAAATTACTGACCTGAATGACCAAAGCGCACGGATGAAATTACTTATTTCTCTTACCCCCGGACTTTTAGTTGAGAATTTCGATGAATCGAATCAGGTTAGAATCGAAGGAAATATTGCCCGCCGTTTTGGTTTAACCCCGGGACTAATGGAAAAAGAAAAATTCCTCAAAATAATCCATCCGTCAGACTTTATTAAATATATCATCAGCTATGGCAAAATGGTTGACGGGATGAAGAGTGCCCCGGCAGAAATCCGTGAAGAGCTGCGCCTCCAGGTTAGCGAAGGTGATTATATCTGGACTGAATGTTGTTTTTCAACCTTAAAGACCAGTGAAGGTATCAAAAGAGTAGTTTGTACTTTTTATGATATTGAGGAACAGAAACAAAAGATTAAAGAACACGGCAATATTATTCAAAGTCTTAGTAATCAATATAACACCTTGATTATTGTTGATCTTGTCAAGAATACATATGATGTTATTAAGGATGAAAGAGGCCTTGAGCAACGAATTCCGGAAAAGGGTGAATATAACCGGTTAAACCGGATTTTCTTTGGGACCAGGGTAGTTGCTGCTGACCGGTTTACGCTGATTGATCAGTTAACCATCGAAAATATTGTCAGTCATCTTTCGCCGTCAACACCGGTTATGGAAGTTGAATACAAACGAAATCTTGTTAAAAACATCGAAGAACGCTGGGAAAGGCTGACCATTGTTGAGGTTGCTGAAGAAAATACGAAAGCAACAATGGCTTTGCTTTGTATCAATGATATTACCGAACAGAAAAAAGAAGAAATCCAAAACCGCCAGATTATCCAGGATGCAATGCTGGCGGCAAATCAAGCGAATAATGCCAAGAGTGATTTCCTTTCAAGGATGTCCCATGATATCCGGACACCGCTTAATGCAATTATTGGTATGTCCGGAATTGCCAGTAAAAATATCAGTAATGCCCTAAGACTGCGGGATTGCCTGACGAAAATCGATACTGCAAGCAAGCATCTTTTAGATTTGGTAAATGAAGTTTTGGATATGAGCCGGATTGAAAGCGGCCGGGTTACGATTGCTACAGAAGAAATTAATCTGGATGAAATGATTCATAATATTTATTCGATTGTTGAAAACCTGGCGGAACAGCGTAAACATACCCTGGTTTTTGAGGCAAGCGAACTTAAGAACCCGCTTGTTTCCGGTGACCCGTCACGGATACAGCAAGTTTTGATGAATTTACTTTCAAATGCCGTAAAGTATACACCTAATGGCGGAAAAATAATTTTTACGGTTAAAGAGCAGATTGAAGAAGGAAATATCAGTTCATACACTTTCATAATAGAAGATAATGGTGTCGGTATGACCCCGGAATTTATTGCCGAACTTTATGAACCTTTCAGCCGGGTTGATGACTCACGGACCAGCAAAATAGAAGGTACCGGCCTTGGTATGGCGATTGTCAAAAACCTAATTAATCTGATGAACGGAAATATTTTGGTCGAAAGTAATGTTGGTTACGGTTCAAAATTTATTGTTACGCTGCCGCTTAAACGCATTGACCATTCCGATAGCGGCAAAGTTAAGGAAGATAAAGAAAATATTAATGATTTTACCGGAAAACGCGTTTTGATGGTCGAAGATAATGAATTGAATATGGAAATAGCAGTCGATTTACTTGAAATGACCGGCGTTACGGTTGAAACCGCTGAGAACGGCTTTATTGCGGTGAAAATGATTGAAGGGGCGGCAGAAAATTATTACGACCTTGTCTTTATGGATGTTCAAATGCCGGTGATGAATGGTTATGAAGCAACGAAGAATATTCGCTTGCTTAACCGCAGGGATTGCAAAACCCTGCCGATAATCGCCGTTACTGCCAATGCGTTTATCGAGGATATTCAAAAAACCAAAGAAGCTGGAATGAATGACCACGTTGCGAAACCGATTAGTTTCGAACAACTGCTTCAAGCGATGAATACACATATCCGCAAATGAAATGAATCAGCCTAATAGCCTAAAGTTTTTTCATAAAAAACCGATATATATAATGACAGAAAACTTAATTCTTCCTACCGAAGAAGAGAAAGGAAAAACGAATGACACAAAAAAACCCATAATGTGCGCCTTAGATTTCGAATCTAAGACGCACATTTCAAGTTGCGCTTGCGTATCCTACTTGACAAATGAAAGATAAGCGAATATTCTATGCAAAAGCCATTAATCAAGGGGGGATCCGATGAAGAGATTCAGCATAGCCATTATTTTCATACTATTAGTATGCGGAATAACGTTTTATTTAATATCCATACCCCGCAATATGTCTAATACGATTGCGGTTGAAGGCGTGCTTGACCTTATTAATGAGGATTTTTCCGGTACGCTTTTTTATTTGAACGGGGAATGGGAATACTATGAAGGAAAATTGTATAACCCGGCAGATTTTGAAAGCGGGAAAGGGATTGATTCTGATAAAACATTCATAAATGTCCCTCTGGCTTGGCATCATGCAAAATCACCGCTATACGGTTTCGCCACATACCGGCTTATTATTAAAACAGACGAACCGGAGCTTATGATGTTTATCCCTGAAATAATGGATGCGAGCATTATATGGATTAATGGAAATAAAGTTTTTGAAGCAGGTGTAATAGGTGAAACGAAATCCGAAACTGTTGCCCGGGTACGAAATGCTTTTGCGAGTATGCGCCCCGAAAATGGCGAAGCAGAAATTGTTATCCAAGCGGCAAATTATTATATGATTGAAAGTTGGGGGACTTTTGGCATTGAGATTGGGCGCCCCGGCCTTCTGCTTAACAATACTATCGGCCGCCGGGTATTGGCCGGCATCTTCATAGGGTTGCTGCTTGCGGTATTTTTGTACTATGGGCTTGTATTCTTTTACCGTAAAGAAGAATATGGAACCCTTTTTATTGCCGCCCTAAGTCTCTTGGGTGCCATTTATTTTACGCTGGAAAGAAACAGCTTTGCTTCTTTTTTTCTTCCGGGCGGTTTAGGCATAGGGTTGAATCGTTTTTACTTTCTCTTAATAATATTGCAATTATACATTGTAATCGGATTTATCATATATGTATTGAGAATACCGGTGAAAAATTGGTTGACCCGCATTTTTTACGCTCTATCATTTATTGTATTGCTATTTATCGTTTTTTTACCCTACAATTTATGGAATACGCCTTTATCTTATACCGGTTTAATCCCGGGCGGATTTTGTTTCATAAGTGCTTTGCGTTCGGGGAAACTAAAGGAAAATTCGTATAATATATTTTGTGTTTTTTCGATAGTCATCGTTAATTTTTGGAATCATTTTTGCTGGTACATTTTGCATGATACATTTTTTTTGCAGGGTGTCGCAAGTTATATGTTTTTGGTTCTCAGCCAATGTATAATACTTTCCATCAGTTATGCCGAAACAAAACAGAGGGAAGAAATATTAACTGAACGCAACGCCCTTTTAGGAAAATTAAACCGCTTAAAAACAGAATTTTTGCAAGATATGAGCCATGAAATGAAAACCCCTTTGACACTCATCGCTACCGGAATTGATTACACCGGAAGGGAAATCAAAAAAGAGAATGCCGATGTCCCTAAAGCTTTAACCGTCCTCGAAAAGATACAGAATGAAACCCAGCGGCTTGGGCGTATGATAGAAGGGATGCTGAAACTCACCGCAATGAATGAAATAAGTGTAAACCGGCGCCGGGTTGATTTTGCGGTATTATTAACGGACAGCGCGGAATCTTTCCGGTTAGAGCTAGAGCGGCGGGGTATTAACCTGAAAATAGAAATTGCCCCCGGGTTACCTGATGTTTTTGTTGAAAAAGACCGGTTTACCCAAGTTATCGCTAATCTTCTGACTAATTCGGCAGACCATACAGTTAATGGTGAGATTAGCCTTGTCGCCGATAACGGGCGCTCATTTATCACCGTAAAAGTAACAGATACTGGTGTTGGTATATCACCCGGCCTGTTACCGGAGATTTTCAAGCGGGGCATATCAGGCAGGAGCGGCACGGGATATGGCCTTAACTTGTGTAAAACGATAGTGGAGGCGCACGGGGGTACTATTGAAATAGATAGTGGCCCGGATAAAGGCACTACCGTAAAATTTACAGTTCCTGTTTACGGGGGACAGGAGGTTGGGCACAAAATATGAAAAACAGACAGGATAAATTGATTTTGCTAATTGAAGATAATGAGGATGTCCAAGACCTTAACAGAAGCATGTTGGAAGATGAAGGTTTTATCGTCAAAACCGCTATGACACTTGCCGGGGCAAGGAAATCTGTCAGGCAGCAGATTCCTGATGCCATCATACTCGATATTGGAATGCCGGACGGAAATGGGCTTGATTTCCTGCGGGAATTTCGTAAAATTTCCAAAATACCGGTCTTACTCCTAACCGGATACGGAGAGGATAATGATATTATAAGAGGCTATGATAATGGCTGTAACGATTATCTGGCAAAACCATATACTTTCGGTGTCCTTCTTGCCAGGCTCAAGAGCCTGTTGCAAAGCGCAGAGCAAATCCCGGAGCGGATAACGTACGGATTATTATCCCTTGATATGCAATGCGGCCAGGCATTCGCTAATGGCGAGGATTTATTCCTTACGCAAAAGGAGTTTTTCCTGCTTTCATTATTCATACAGCATGAGGGAGTGACACTAAACGCAGATTATCTATACAAAAAAGTATGGGGCCAGCCAATGAATAAGGATAACCAGGCTGTTAGGAAAGCGGTTCACCGCCTGCGCGCCAGCCTTAATAATTCAGGATATACTATTACTGTTATGCGCGGTAAAGGATATGTATTTGAAAAAAGTTAAAAAATAATCAACTTATTGATTTTGTAAAAAAAAGGACACGAAAGTGACAAATACGGAACTTTCGTGTCCTTTGTATTTTTCAATTGTATAATTACTCTATATACGAACCGTTTTCCGGGCACGTTATTGCTCAACCGGATTAGGACTCATTTAAATATGGAAGAAAACGGAATTTAAGAGGTGAATAACGTGTACAAATACTTTTCAAAGCTGAAAGAATTCAATAAATCATTAGCCGCAAGGTTATTGCTTGTGCTGACAGCGTTTATCCTGATGGTTATGTCGAGCAGCTTTATAATGTTCCGTACCCTGAACTCAAAAAATCTAAGATCTACAAACGAAATCATGAATGATACGGCATTGATTGTATCCCAGTTGCTTAATGAGCCAAAAATTGTATTGAATTTTATCGCCAACCATATCGAAGCAATGTATAAGCGCGGTGAGGAATTGAGTGCAATCAAAAATTATATGACGGAATGCTCCACCTTCCGTTTCAGGGAAAGTATCAACATAGCGAACTATAATAGTGTATACGGTTATTTTATTAATGCCGGCGAATTTCATGATGGTGCGGGCTGGCAGCCCAATGATGATTATACGCCGGGCACGCGCCCTTGGTTCGGGGCCGCCTTGGCCGCAAACGGGCAGATTGCGATTACTTCACCTTATATCGCGACAGATACGCAAGTGCTTGAAATTGCTTATGCCCGGCTCATATTCGGCGCTGACGGCAATCCCGCGGGAATTATATGTATTAATTATCAGATTGGGCATTTGAAGGATTTGATTATTAATAAAAGTGTTACCCCGAACGGGTACGGGTTTATGCTTGACGGGGATTACAAGGTTATAATCCATCCTGACGATGCAATAAAAGGCGAAACTATAAACAAAGAAAATCCTGCTCCGGGTTTACTTATGTTCAGCAGGCAGCTTGATAATGGCTGGCATTTGATAATAGTAATCCCCGAAAAGGAATATTACAAAGAACTGTATGAGATGATTTTGTTCATCAGTATTTTGGCGGCTATACTTGCAGCGACTCTGATAATTATTTTGGTACGCCTTGAAGCGGCGAAACGCGGATTAAGAGCCGCAGACCGCGCAAAATCCTCTTTCCTTGCTGCGATGAGTCATGAAATCCGTACCCCGATGAATGCGATTTTAGGCATAACGGAAATTTATTTGCAAAATGAAACTCTTGGCCAGGATATAAGGGGTGGCCTTGAAAAAATCTATATGTCCGGTGATATGTTACTTGGCATAATTAACGATATTCTTGACCTTTCAAAAATCGAAGCAGGGAAGCTGGAAATGATAACCGCAAATTATGAAGTGGCAAGCCTTATCAGTGACACGGTTCAACTTAACATGATGCGGATAGGCAGCAAACCAATCGAGTTCGGGCTTGAGGTTGATGAAAACCTGCCTGCCATCCTTGTAGGTGATGAGCTGCGGGTAAAACAGATTCTGAACAACTTACTTTCCAATGGTTTTAAATATACGGCGGCAGGAGCTGTCACCTTATCCGTCACCGCTGAAACGGCTGATTCCGAAGGCAAAATAATACTGTTAATCGATGTCAGTGATACGGGGCAGGGAATGAACAAAGAGCAGGTGGAGAAACTGTTTGACGAATACTCGCGTTTTAATACAGAAACCAATCGTTCGACTGAGGGTATCGGCCTTGGTTTGAGTATAACGCGCAACCTGATTCACACGATGGGAGGTACGATTTCCGTAACAAGCGAACCAAACAAGGGCTCCGTCTTTACTGTCCGTTTGCCGCAAGGGAAAGCCGGCTCTGAGGTGTTGGGGAAAGAAATGGCCGACAACCTGCATAATTTCCGGACCAGCAGCAGGGCGCAAATGAAGCGTGTCCAAATCACGCGTGAACCGATGCCATACGGCAAGGTTCTGATTGTTGATGATGTGGAAACAAATATCTTCGTTGCCAAAGGTCTTTTGAAGCCATATGAACTAAAAATTGAATCGGCTGAAAGCGGATTTGCGGCGATTGAAAAAATAAAGGGCGGCAATGTATACGATATCATATTTATGGACCATATGATGCCGGAAATGGATGGTGTTGAAGCGACGAAGATTATCCGGGAAATGGGATATACGGAACCGGTTGTGGCTTTGACGGCGAATGCTGTGGCCGGCCAGGCGGAAATATTCCTTGGAAACGGGTTCAATGATTTTATATCAAAACCAATTGATATCCGCCGTTTAAACTTGGCTTTGAACAAGTTAATCCGCGATAAGCAACCGCCGGAAGTTATCGAAGCAGCGAGAAATCAAGCCGGGTTGAGAAGTGAGCAAACTGCCGATGATAAGTTACATCCATCGGCTAATCCAAAGATTGCCGAATCATTTATCAGGGATGCAAAAAAATCACTTGCGGCACTGAATGTGATTATGGACAAAGGCATTCCGTTAAGTGATGAGTCTATGTGGAGTTATATCATCCATACGCACGGTATGAAGAGCGCTCTTGCAAACATGGCGAGAATGGATTTATCCGCAATTGCCCTCAAATTGGAGCAATCAGGCCGGGATAAAAATTCAAAGGTTATTGCGGCAGAGACCCCGAATTTTATCAATCTGCTAAGCACTTATGTAGATGAGCTTTTACCGCCGGACAAAATATCTACTGAAATTAATACGAATGTTGACATGTCTTTTATCGCGGAAAGACTGCATGAAATCAAGGCGGCATGCGGGGAATATGACGAAAGGGCAGCGGCGAAAGCATTAGCGGAAATAAAAGCGGCATCATGGCCGCAAGGGACTGAACTGTTAGATACCATTACCGAAAAACTGCTACATAGCGATTTTGAAGAAATCACGGGTATTATTGATGAATATACAAATAACAAATGAAAGTATCAATGATTCGAAGGAGGCCTGAATATGCAGCAAATAATTTTTGTAGTTGATGATAATGATACCAATTTATCAATGGCGAAAGAAGCCCTGCAAGACAAATACCGGGTAATGACTATGCCGTCGGCGGCGAAGATGTTCGCGCTTTTGGAAAAAATTAAGCCGGACTTGATTTTGCTTGACATCGAAATGCCGGAGGTTAATGGATTTGAAGCGTTGCGGTTGTTAAAGGAAAATGAATTACATGCCGTTATTCCGGTTATTTTCTTAACCGGAATAACTGATGCTTCGGTAGAAGTACGCGGGTTTCAGTTCGGCGCGATTGACTTTATCACCAAACCGTTCTCAGCCCCCGTTCTGTTAAACCGCATTAAAACCCATTTGGATATCGCGGAACTCATCCGTGAACGGACATCGCAGATACAACAGAAAGAGGAAGCAGTTGCTGCCGCTGAAGCCGCCAATCAATCAAAATCGTCTTTTTTGGCAAGTATGTCTCATGAGATACGTACGCCGATGAATGCTATTATCGGTATGCTTGAACTCTTATCCCATGAAAAACTCAATGACCGCCAAACCGGCTATGTCAACACAATAAGCCATTCTGCTACTTCATTGCTTGCCATTATCAATGATATTTTGGATATGTCCAAAATAGAATCCGGGAAGATGGAACTCATTCCTGTTGATTACGATTTCCTTGCTTTTTTAGACAAAATTGGTTCGATGTTCACTTATTCGGCAAAAGAAAAAGGATTGGAATTCATAGTAGAAGTAGATGACAATACCCCTCAATACTTGTTTGGAGATGATATAAGGTTAAGGCAAATCATTATTAACATCCTCGGAAACGCTGTAAAGTTTACAGAAAAAGGATTTATTCAGCTCAAAGTTTTTCATAATGGCAATAGTTTAGTTTTTGAAATTTCTGATACCGGTATGGGGATTAAGCAAAATGAGCTGACAAATTTATTTAATGCTTTTCAACAAGTCGCTTCGGTTGAGAATAGAAAAATTACGGGAACCGGGCTTGGGTTGTCAATTTGTCAATCATTTGCCGCGATGATGGGCGGAGCTGTCTCGGTAGACAGCGAATACGGCAAGGGCAGTATTTTTACCGTAACCATCCCATTGATTATCGGGGATGGTGGAAAGGTCAAAGCATTGACTGCCCCCAAAGGGAAAAAGTTATCTGCCCCCGAAGCAAATATTTTGGTTGTCGATGACAACGAATTCAATTTAAAGGTTGCGGCCGGATTACTTGGATTGTCGGATATTGAAGTTAAGACCGCTTCATCCGGTACAATTGCCCTTGAAATGATTAAACAAAATGATTTCGATATTGTTTTTATGGACCATATGATGCCGGAAATGGATGGTGTGGAAACAACGGCAGCTATCCGTTCCCTTGGCGGCAAATATGAGCAACTAATAATAATCGCATTAACGGCAAACGCAGTCCATGGGGCGAGAGAATTTTTCCTCGCCAACAGCTTTAATGACTTTGTTTCCAAACCAATTGATATCCGTGAGCTGACATCACTCCTGAAGAAATGGCTTCCGGATGAATTGCTGGAAAAATCCGCAGAAGTTTCTGATAAGCAAGCTGAAGGGAAATCTCATTTTTTTGATATTCTAAATAGAATTGATGAGATAAATATAGCATTAGGTATGAGTTACGTAACAGACATGGAAGATTTATATTATGAATTCGTTAAGCTCTTTTATGATCAGCTTTCCAAGAATATGGGAAATCTGTCAGCGAGCCTTTATGGCGGAAAAATTGAAACATTTGCAATTTCGGTGCATGCAATAAGATCAACTCTTGCAACTATTGGTACGGAAAATCTCTCCAAGGTTGCGCTGAAGCTGGAAATGGCGGCAAAAAATTATGATGTTGCGGCTTGTAAGGAATTGTATCCGGATTTCCGTAACAGGCTCTTGGAATTACATAAGCAATTATCCCCGGCTTTTCCTGCGAAAATGACTGCGGAAAGAAAAAAGGGCAATGCTGATAAATTGCTTAAAGGTGTCGAAAAAGCGTTAATTGCTGCCAAGGATTATGATAATGATACAGGATTCGCTGAAATAAAACCTTTTCTTTCATTTGATTTCGGTGAGGGCATTAATACATTATTGGAAACGGCCGCAAAAGAATTTAATGACTTTAATTGCGAAAAAGCAGTAATTGCTTTGGGTGAAATTCATTGAAAAATCAAAAAAATATCAGCGGTTTGCTGGCAGAATTAAAGCGGCGGTTTTACAATCTAAGCAGGCATATGACTAGTTGAAAAGGGGACAGTTATGAAAAAGCATATTTTTATAGTAGACAGCGATATCATGAACTTGAGTACAGTAAACAATTCTTTAGCGCATCTTTATAAAATCTCAATCTGCAACTCGCCGGATGCAATGTTTAAATTTTTGCTCCGCCTGATTCCTGATTTAATTTTATTGAACATTGATATGACCAAATCAGATAAAAGTGAAGTCTTGAAGAATCATGAACTATATAAAAAAATTCCGGTTATATTGATGGTTCCTTCATATATAAGCGAGAAGCAGATAAAATACATAGAAAAGGGAGCTGCTTATTTCGTGTATTTACCATTTAATAATTCCTATCTTATTGAGCTGATAGAAAAGTATATCTAACTTCTACTCTCATATCTTCTCCAGCAACTTCCTCCCATTTTTCGACACATGACAGCTTAAATCGTTAGTCATCATAACAGAATTTTGCTTTTTATCAATGAAGGCGATTTTTCCTTTGTTGATAATGTATGACCTGTGGCAACGAATAAACCGTTCATCAAGCTGCCTTTCAATATTTTTTAGCTCGCCGTTAAATTCATAAAGATGGTTTTCAGTATGCAGGCGCAATTTGTGCCGGATATGGGTGGTTTCTATATAAACGATATCTTCCATTTTTACTGATATAATTTTTTCATCAACCGTTATTTGAATAGATTTTTGTTTATTAATGTTACCAATACGTTCTTCCAGCTCCTGAATATATTTTTGTGAAGCTTCAGCTTTTGACAGTTCATTTTTCATGGCAATTTCATTGGATATAAAGCGTAATATCAAGAAAAATAATATACCGGTCGAAATCAAAAACAATATATTTCCCAACATATCAAGGTTGGTAAGCCAACCACCAATTTTACTAATGTTTTCAGGCTGCCTGTTAATATATATAAAGGCTAACAAAATAACGGAAATCATTATTAGCAAGTAAATTATGCGATTATTAAAGATGTTCATATCAAATCGTTTCTTAATAAAGTATTTGATTAGATGGCATAGAAAGATGATTACAACTGCCATTCCGGCATTTACAAATCCCCAAAATGACTCGGGGATAATATTTGCTAATCCAAAAAGGTCAAGAAAAAGAATTGTTACCACACTGGAACCGGAAATCACGGCAATACCATAAAAAGAAAATAGAACCGCCCTTTTGAGATTTTTGGAAAATGCAGCGATAATAAGCATCACCATTGCCATCACGATAATGAATTGGGGAATACCAATCGTTTGATTTATGCCAAATATAAAAGAAAGGATAAATGGCGGTATTAGACAAACGATTAATAAAAAAATCTCTTTTTTGCTTTTAATATCTATTTGCAGCATCTGCATGTTATCTGCGCATAATGTGGCAAACAAGCAGAAGAATATTGCCCCGATAAAGATTAATAATTCCATAGCAAACTCCTTCTCTGACATTATATCATGATTTCTATACTTACAACTCCAGACTTACAGTCTGTCGTTGACACATCAGGTGAAAACAAATGCCTGCTTCGCAGTCGCTTGTTTTCCTGCTGATGTGTCATTATACCATGATTTTTCTGTTTATCCAAAATAATGCCCATTGGTTCAAAATTATAGATTTTCAGCGGAATATTTGATAGTATCGGAGAAAAAAAGGAGAGCATGGAAATGAATGAGAATAATAAAAATGAAAGTGATAGCTTAAATGAACAATCAACGGAAGAAAAGCAAAAAGGAAGTGTACAATATCGTGCTTTGGGTTTAGGCATTGGAATTGCTATAGGTGCTGGGATTGGAATTGGGATTGGGATTGGAATAGATAATGTTTTAGTAGGTCTTGTAATTGGCATAGGCATTGGAATTGCCATGGGAACTGGAATTGGTATGACCTTTGAAAATGAAAATAAAAAAAATAAGGATAATTGACACTTGACAAAATTTTAGGAGGATAAGAAAATGAGTAAAAAAGGGAACGAATTTATAGAAAAAAAGAAAATTGTCATCACCGGAACAATGGTCTGCTGTGCAGTTTCAGCAATCGGAATAATAGTAACCCTTGTTTCAATGGTGATATATACCGCGAGAGGCGACGGAACGCCGGTTTCATTTTTATTTGACGAACCGACGATAGTTATCGGCTTTTCAGTAAGTATAATTATGTTTTTTGTAACCCTGTCTATGTTACGAAAAAAGAAATGAATCCGGGCTGGAAGGATAGAAATTTTTAATATTACCAAAGTCTCTGAATTTACAATTTCAGAGGCTTTATTTTTTTGCCTGTTTGTATTAATATATTAATAATAAAACTTATCCAAGTTCGGAGGGAAAAAATGAATTTATCTAAGGAAGAAAACAAAAAGTTACTCGCCGTATATGATAATTTCCGGGTTGCCGATGTCCGTGACGGCCTTGATTGGATTGGTTATCACAATTTTGGCTCGGTTGACCCCGCAGTAAGGCCGCTTTTTAGGACAAAGGCCGTTGGTATCGCCCGCACCGTCAGGTATCTGCCTTACGTTGGCCCCTACCCAACCGCTACCGGTGATGAATATTCAAAATGGCAGGGCTGGTATTACGGTAATGTGTGTACATATCCCTGGGTGGATGAGATTGAAGACGGCGACTTCATTGCTATTGATGTCAGTGGAATGAACGTTGGTTTAATCGGTTCGGAAAATTCCTTAAAGGCATTGCTTAACGGCGCCCGTGGTTTCGTTATTAATGGTTCAGGGATTCGTGATACTGATGAAGTAATCCTGCAAAAAATTCCCGTTTGGTCACATTTCGTTGCCCAGTCAATGGTTCAATGCAAGATTCAGTTTGACCAAAAAGATGTCCCGATAGCTATCGGCGGAGTAACAATTTTCCCCGGCGACATTATTGTTGCTGATGGTGACGGTGTTATTGTTGTGCCGCGCAAAGTCGCCTGGGAGGTGGCAAAATATGCCGGTGATATCCTTGATTTGGATAAGGATAACCGCAAAGGCCTCTACGAACAGCTTAATTGGGAGCCGGATGCGACCGTCACGCGAACCAAGTGAAACATTTAGGAAAAATCCATGCTTCGCAAGAATTGCCGCTTTTTCTTAGAACGGCCGTTGCTGGGCGGCCGTTTTTTGATAATCCAGCGAGCGCACCATGCCACCGGCGTGGTGTACTATCCGGCGTGAATTTTCAAGGATATTGTTAAAGATTAATCCGATATTCCGTTCGGAAATGCATGTTTTTGACCGCTCAAGATGATTAGCCTTGTAATGTTGTACTTCGGCATACATTTCCCGCTCTGAATTATGGATAATATCAATTGCGTTCTCATCATAAGTTCCGGCTAGGAAAACGGAAGTAGCGAGGGTTAATATTTTTTGGGCATTTTTTTCGATTGTAATTATATCGTTCATCGCTTCATCAGAAAAGGCCCGGCCTTTGTTTATGTACGCCGAAGCAAATTCAACAATGTTTTCGGCGTGGTCGCCAATCCGCTCGATATGATTTATCACCTGATATAAAGAATTAATTCGCTCCCGGTCAATATCTTCAAGTTCCATCACACTGACATCAACTAAATAGCGGGTGATTTCGTTATCAAGAAAATCGATGACTTCCTCATTTATCAGCACATCCTCGATTAAATCAGTTCTTTTTTCTAAAAATACTTGCACAGAAAGGCTATAATTTTTGAGGGCAATTTCTGCCATCCGCTCTACCTCTTTGCGTACCTGCGCCGCGGCGATAGATGGCGCATTGAAAGCCTGCGGCTCAATGTAAAGCAGACGTAATTCTTCACGCGGTTTATCCTCACCCCTCACAATAAGTGAAGCAAGCCAAATAAGTTGTTTCACAAATGGCAGCAGGATAAGAGTGGTAACGACACTAAAGACAATATGTGTTCCTGCTAATTGCATTGAAACCCCGCTTCCGAAAAGCCGTTCAATCATGTTGATAAAACCAAACGGAAGCAAGACAATTATTGAAAAGATAATTGCGCCGATTATGTTAAATAAAAGATGGACAACCGCCGCCCGTTTTGCGATTTTTGTTGCCCCGAGTGAAGCGATTATCGCGGTGATACATGTTCCGATATTTGCGCCGAAAAGGATAAAGACCCCAGTCTGTAAATCAAGAATACCAGCCGTAGCAAGCGCAATTAATATCCCAATCATTGCTGAAGAGCTTTGCAGGACTGCGGTAAGGAGTGCCCCAACCAGTAAGCCGATAATGGGGACCTGGGCCTTAACTATCAATCCCATAAACTCTTCGTTGGTGCTTAACGGCTGCATTGAAGCACTCATCATATTCATTCCGACAAACAGGATACCGATTCCGGCAATAATCGTCCCGATACTTTTTATTTTTTTCTTCTTTGCCGCAAGAATCATCATAATACCAATAAAGGCGGCTATTGGTGCAATGAGCGAAATCCGAAAGGCAATCAGCATTCCGGTAAACGTCGAACCGATATTTGCCCCCATTACAACAGAGGCGGCCTGTGAAAGCCGCATTAACCCGGCATTAACGAAACCAACGACCATTACAGTTGTTGCGGTCGAACTTTGAACCGCCGCCGTAACGATAGTCCCGGCAATAACGGCAAAAAAACGGTTTTTCGTCAGCACCTCAAGCCACCGGCGCAAACGGTTTCCGGCCGCCCGCTGTAATCCGTCGCTCATCATGGTCATGCCATACAAAAACAAGGCAAGCCCGCCAATCAGTGGTAAAATAATTTCAATCCAATACATGTTGATTCCTATCTTAGAATAATTTGATTAATTCATATCTTATCTTATTTTGTTAAGAACGTCAAACAAAAGACTTTCTACTGCTATATAAAGTAAGAAAAAATTGCTTTATACCCGCAAGTACTTTATAATATTACCACTATGAAATTTCTTTTAATCGCAATAAACGCAAAGTACATCCATACTAACCCGGCTGTTTATAGTATTAAGAGCTATATAGAGAGCTTTATTATCACCAGCGCTAAAAATGCTGTCATAAGTGACGGCGTAGAAATTGCCGAATACACAATCAATAATTCACCATCAGATATTTTAGCAGATATTTACGCGCTTAAGCCGGATGTTGTGGCTTTTTCCTGCTATATTTGGAACCGGCTAATAGTTGAGCGCTTAGCGGCCGAGTTACCTAAAATAATGCCGGGTGTCCCGATTTGGCTGGGCGGGCCGGAAGTTTCCTATGATAGTGAGGAAATTATGAAACATTACCCGGCAGTGACGGGAATTGTGATAGGGGAAGGTGAGCAGACTTGTAAAGAAATTTATGAGTATTATTGTGCGAATTTCCCGGGTGAACCCGCCAAAATAGAACTTGAGCAAATTAAAGGTATAATTTGCCGTAATCAAAACGGTGAAATCATTATCACCCCTGGCCGTGAATTAATCAATATCAATGAGTTGTCTTTTTCTTATGCCGATTTAGCCGGCCATGACCTGGTTAATCGGATTATATATTACGAGTCGTCCCGTGGTTGCCCTTTCCGCTGTTCTTATTGCCTTTCCTCAATTGACAAAACTATTCGTTACAAAGATATGGATAAAATAAAAGCCGAACTTTCCACTATCCTCGCCCATGAGGTTAGTCAGATTAAATTCGTTGACCGGACCTTCAACTGTAAACGTGAACACGCGCTTGAAATATGGCAATTTATCCGTAACAATGATAATGGGATAACAAACTTTCACTTTGAAATTGCCGCCGATTTATTAACTGATATGCAAATAGAACTCTTAAAAACCTTTCGCCCGGGGCTTATCCAATTAGAAATAGGTGTCCAATCGACTCATCAAAAAACACTAGAAAGCATTAACCGGAAGATGGATTTTACCCAGGTTAAAAGAATGGTAAAAGCTCTAAAAGCAAACCAAAATATTCATCTTCACCTTGACCTTATCGCCGGTTTACCTGAAGAAAATTATGAGATTTTTGCCGACTCTTTTAATGATGTTTATTCTTTAAAGCCGGAAAAATTGCAATTAGGTTTTCTAAAAGTTTTACCCGGTACGCCAATCAGGCAAGATGCGGAGCTGCTTAATATTGTTTATGAAGATACGCCGCCTTATCAAGTTTTATGTACAAAATGGCTTACTTATCCCGAAATGCGGTGGCTTCACCGGATTGAAGAGATGGTTAATATTTTTTACAATACCAATCAATTTTCAAATACGATTGCGGTTTTGGGGCTGGCCTTTGAAAATCCTTTCAAGATGTATGAAAAATTAGCGGATTTTTTCACCGAGAAAGATTATTTCCGCAAAGCACCGGCGCGGGTATTCCGCTATCAGGCGTTGCTTGATTTTGCCGTTAAGTATGATGCAAAAAATGAAAACTGTTATCGCGAGCTTCTTACCCACGATATGTATTTGCGGGAAAAGACAAAAACCAGACCCGGTTTTGCCCACGATTTGTCGCCTTACCGAAAAGAAATAGCGGCATTTTATGCCAATGAAAAGCCGGGAAATAATACCGGAATGGAACATCGTACCGGCAAAGAAATAATCCGTATGTCAACAGTTGAAGTATTTTATTATGATGTTGATGCCAACGAAGCAGAAGATAAATTAAAGCATAATAATGAACCTCGCTTTTTATTTTACGATTATCAAAAACGCGATGCTTTAACTAATAATGCTAGTGTGAAGAGTTTATCTAAGATGCCGTACAATGGTATGCCATCAAAGATAAACTCTTCATACTGAAATTTGTGCCAAAACGGAAGCAAGTTCCGTCTGGCTCAAAGTTTGCAGGATGTATCAGGAATGGATAACAAAATGAAGAAAACAAAAATAGCCAAAATCCTAAATTTACTCGATGAACATTATGGTATTGATGTTTATTGCTTTCTCGACCACGAAAATCCTTGGCAGCTCCTTGTTGCCACAATTTTGAGCGCGCAATGCACTGATGCCCGTGTGAATATCGTCACTCCCAACCTCTTTGCACGGTACAAAAATATGTCTGAACTTGCTGAAGCTAATCAATTAGAGTTAGAAGAAATCATCCGTACCACCGGTTTTTTCCGCAGCAAAGCAAAAAATATCATCGCAAGTAGCCGGTTAATCCGCGACAATTTTAATGGCGAAGTCCCGCAAACTATCGAAGATTTGATATCTTTACCCGGTGTTGGCCGGAAAACCGCCAATGTTATCCGTGGGAATATTTATCGTGACCCAAGTATTGTTGTTGATACCCATGTCAAACGAGTTTCGCGGCGGCTTGGATTTACGAAGGAAAATGACCCGGTAAAAATCGAGTTTGATTTAATGAAAATATTACCGAAGGAGAATTGGATTCGTTATAATATTCAAATCATCACCCATGGGCGTGCTATTTGCAAAGCCCCAACACCAAAGTGCGAGAGTTGCTTTTTAAGAGAAGAGTGTGAGTATTACTGTGAGGGCAAATAGAACGGTACTTTGCGGAGATTATTCTGCGTAAACTATCTTGTAAAATTCACTTAAAAAGGATATAATAAAAAGGAAATTGTATATATTTTTAGTTTATAAAGGCATAGGTAATAAACATGGGAATGGCAAATAATGTTATATTTTCTCCAGAAGAAATTGCAAGAATGGAAATACGGAGTTTCGTTAATGAAGGAATAAATGATTTAAAGGAAAGTAGATTGCTTGACTTTGACGAAGCTTTTAATGAACTGGAAAGAAGATATGAAAATGCTTGAATATAATATTGTCATTACCGTAAAAGCAAATGAAGATATGATTGATATAGGTGATTATATTACATATACTTTGCTAGAGCCGGAAACTGCACTCAACTTTGTTAAGGGTCTGCGGCAGTCAATATCTACCCTAAAATCATTCCCTAATCGATATCCTTTCATTGACGATGTTGTTCTTGCAAGTCTCGGAGTTCGTTGTTTACCTTATAAAAATTACTATGTGTTTTATGAAGTCATAGATATAATGAATACTGTGATAATTCACAGGGTTGGTTATAATCGCCGAAACTGGAAAGAGATATTAACGGTTAATGACAATTAGTAAAAGTATACTCAATAGATTTTTTCGGACAAATATCAATACACTCCGCACACAATATACATTCGGAATTTTTCATGTTTTCTGATTCAACCATTGCCATCACATCCAAACTCATAGGGCATATTTTCGTACATTGATTGCATTTTATACAAATATCTTTATTTGATTTCAAACGAAATCTCGGCAATCTAAGCCAATCCGATACTTTCATTCCGATAATCATGAAAGGTGCCATCCAGCAAACACTATGACAAAAAGCGCGCCTTCCAACCAGCAAGTGCAATCCGGCGATAAGCAGAATAACGCCAAAATAAATCATATATCGGTAAGGTGCAAATAAGAAAATCCAATTATCAACAGTCCCGGCGAAAAAATCTACTTCATTTATCCCGCCCGCAAGGATAAAAAAAATGATGATAGTTATTATCCATAACACCCAAATAAACCATTTAACGATATTTATCTTAGGGTTCGTTATTCTTTTTTCACTTACACGCATCATACATTCTTGTAATCCTGCCGCTGAACAAACATAACCGCAGAAAACTCTTCCAAGAAAGATAGAAATCAAAAATTGCAGAAAGAATATTATTATCGCCCCCGAAATAATGCCGCCAAACCCGGCATAAATAACCGGTAAGGCCGGCGAGAGCCAGGTAATTGTGATTGGGAATAAGAAGAACATCCCGATGATGATTGCTTTTCTAATACTTTGCCGTTTATTCATTCGCTTAATTCTCCCTATTGTAAGAAATAATTGTTTGCTAATAAATCGGGGATGATATCTTCCCATTCTTTAATGGTATCAGCACCTGACATTGTTACAACCGAAGCTAATCCATGCACAAAAGCCCAATGGCTTAAGATTGTTTTTAACCATAATTCTTCCGGATATTGAGTTTCGGCAAATAGTTGGTGCATAAGTTTTTTATAAATTGCAAAAGGCTCATATCCGCCGGATTCCCCGGTCAAATCAAGATAAATATTTGCCCGTGAGAACAAGAAAGAAAAATATTTCGGGTTGCGGACAAAAAACAATACATAATTGCATCCCATATGAAACAAGCCATCTGACGTCTCACTGGAATTTTTTATTGCTTCATTAAGTACTATCACAAATTTATCTGTGATATGGTTTTGAATAGCGGCAAATAAATCGTCTTTACCCGAAAAATGGCTGTATGGCGCTGCATGGCTTACTCCGCAAGCAGCAGCTAATTTTCGAAGGGAAAGATTTTTCAACCCGCCTTCATTTATCATTTCCATCCCCTTTTCAATCATGGCAGTACGCAAATCGCCATGATGATATGATGTTTCGTTCATTATTTATCCTCTCAAACTTGACATTGTTAAGATTGTAACATGATATCTTTACAATGTCAAGATGAAGTTAGCTTTAGATAATATATTGATTCAAGTAAAAGTTAGGGCTCGTTGTGTTATTAACATGCTTATGATAAAATAACTGAAAAGTGTTTACCATAGACTGAAAACGGAGGACAACAAAAAATGGTACAACTGCCCCTTTTACCCGAGCGTATCTATAGCAAAACCGCTGGTTTGAAATGGACTTGTGACGATGTTGGGATGTCTGAATCCACGGTATTGCTGTTTGACAATATGGTTTTGAAGATTGAAAAAATATCCCGCTATTCTAAGTATGAACATGGATTACTCGGTTGGCTTGCCGGAAAACTGCCGGTTCCGAAAATCATTGAAGCGCAAGAGCAAGATGGTAATAGCTTTTTACTTATGTCAAGATTGCCGGGGGAAATGACTTGCTCGGAAAGCAGTTTGCAAAATATTGAAGATACGGTTAAAGCGTTGGCGAAAGGGTTGAAAATGATATGGAAAATAGATATAACTAACTGTCCCTACTTGAACAATGTGCCGGAAAAAATTCTTCAAGCAAATTATAATATTGAGAATAATCTTTTTGATATGGGGGGGGTTAATCCTGAAACATTTACTTCAGAAGGTTTCAAAAATGTATCAGAATTGTATGAATATCTTGACCAAAACCGGCCGAAAGAAGATTTGGTCTTTTCGCACGGTGATTTTTGCTTGCCGAACGTATTCATATCCGGCAATGATATAACAGGATTTATTGATTGGGGAAGAGGCGGTATCGCTGACCGCTGGCAGGATATCGCTTTGTGTATCCATTCACTAAGGTATAATTGTATTGAATACGCTTTATGTGATAAAGAAAAATGTCAAGAATATGAAAATCTATTGTTTCAAGAGCTTGCGATTGAGCCGGATAAGGAGAAAATCCGGTATTTCATATTGCTGGATGAATTATTTTGAATAAAGTAATTCTATAAATTACTCTTTCTTGTTAAAGTTAATTCATAACCGATAGCATCAATATTGAATTGAAATATAAATCAAGGCACTCACCTCAACCCCCGCAACTTCCTCACAATCCCTTCACCATGTGATGAATCCAATCCTTCTGCGGTCAAAATCAGTTCATCAATTTTTTCCATTTTTCCTGTGTTAAGATAGATTTCCGCCAGTTTTATATATGTCCCGCTGACATCAGTTCTTGTTTTTACAGCAAATTCAAGCACTTCACGGGCTTCCTTCACAAAACCGGCTTCGCTTAATTTTATCGCCCATTGCTGCAAAGTTCTTGCAAGAACGGTATAAGCAGAGTCATAACGCGACAAAATAGTAATATTCGGTGCGCCATACCGAAGTTTTAAATCCGTATTAGTAATGCAGGACAAATTAACAATGGGATTTTCGGAAAGAATCCGCAAAGTATCATGATATTCCGCAACCTGCCCATCTTCGGCGAGGATGTCAAAAGGCAGGCTGTCAAAAGGGATTTTGATATAATCAAGGTCGTCAAGAGGTTTACGCCTGGTATTATTAGCTTTACTTTCTAAGTCCCAAAAGCTATTTTGGCTGGCGCTTTCTGTTTTTCTGGCTTTTTTTAGTTTGTATGCAAGCCAGAAAAAAAACGTTATGGAACTTGCAAGAAGGAAAAAATTCATATATAATAACCCTATATTTATTTAGTTAATTGGAAAGGCAAAAGCAAATGTTTAATTTTTATAGCAAAAAATCTCGCAAAGTCATGTCAACAATTATTATTGTTGCTTTGGTTTTAGCTTTAATCATTCCTACTTTAGCATATTTTATAGGTTAATTCAATCGAAAGGAGGGATAAGATTTTGCAAAAGATTATTAAAGTAAGCAAAACTTGTTTACTTCTTATCGTAACGGCATTATTCATCGCTTTCATAACAGTCAGCCCTATCGAAGCAAAAGCAAAAGATACTATCTTAAGCGGTATTTATGTTGATGATATTTCGTTAGGAGGTAAAACGGCCGAAGAAGCAATGGAATTAGTGAAAGATTATGTTGCCGGCCTTGGCCAAAAAGGTGTCACCCTTAATATTGTTAACGGCTTTTCTTTAGAGGTAACGCCTGACGAGTTAGGTTTTACCTGGAGTAACCCCGAAATCATTGAAGAAGCGGCGGCTTTAGGCCAAAAAGGGAACATTATTGCCCGTTATAAAGCAATCAAGGATTTGGAGCATTCCAACAAGGTTTATGAAGTGAAATATTCCTTTGATTCGGCGATGATATTTGATATTATTGCTGATCAGTGTGCTGATTTTAATCAGCCGGCTATTGATGCGAGGATGGAATTAATTGATGGTGAGAGAATTATAACCGAAGGACAAGCCGGTTATGAGATTGATATCCGCGCTTCAGTGGATTTGATTATCGATTTTATGGATAATTATTGGGACAAAAATAATGTTTCCATTGATTTGATTATCGCAGTGGCCGAACCGCGGGGTTCATATGAGGAATTAAGCGGTATCATCGATGTACTCGGTACCTTTAGTACTGCTTTTTCCGGTTCTAGCAGTAATAGAATTGCCAATATCGCAAATGGGACACGTCTCTGCAGTGGGATACTTTTATATCCCGGTGATGAATTTGATGCTCTGAAAGCTGTAACCCCATTTACCGAAGCGAATGGTTACGAATTGGCCGGTTCATTTTTGCAAGGGCAATTGGTAGACAGCTTGGGCGGGGGTATATGTCAGGTTACTACGACCTTGTATATTGCAGCATTATACGCCGAGCTGGAAATCAGTGAGCGGCACAACCACTCGATGATTGTATCTTATGTCGAACCTTCAATGGATGCTGCAATTGCTGAATCGTCAGGTAAAAATCTTAGATTTATCAATAATACCGAAGCGCCGATTTTTGTTGAAGGGCGTACAACCTCGGACCGCCGGGTAATTTTTACCATTTATGGCAAAGAGTTCCGGCCGGCTAACCGGGTGGTAGAATATCAGAGTGAGGTTTTAGAAACCAGGGTTCCGGAAGGAGAAAGAGTCTTTCAAGATGCCGGTTTCCCGGTTGGTTATATCTCCGTTCAGTCGGCATATATTGGCTACCGTTCGCGTTTATGGAAAGTAGTGAAAGAGGACGGCATTGAGATTAGCCGCGAGGAAGTTAATAGAAGCAGTTATATTGCCGTACCCCGTACCGCAACGGTGGGTACCTTTACAAATGATGGCGCCGCCTTGGCCCACATCTTTGCCGCAATTGATACGAATAATATCGACCATATCAAAAATGTTGCCGCCCATTTGCAGGCTCAGGCTTATATACCGCCGCCGCACGAGGAAGCTCATCCTGATGACCATGAGTGGTAAAAACGAAGAGATTTTCTAAGTCGGGCAAAACACCGGCCAAGAAAATCTAAAGCTTCGTTTCGAAAGAATGGCAAAAACGCCATTCTTTTAGATTGTTAGCAGAGTGGAGCTTATATGGATATCATCGTAACCAAATGGATAGCCCTGGAAGGGACAGTGGTAATTACCGAAACAGAAACCGAAAGCTTACTAAAAAAGTTCCCGTCCCGGCTGATTCAGGAAGCAAAATCATTTACGAAATTACTTGATACAAGCGTTGAAGAAAAGATTGGCAGTGAGTTTGGGATAAAACTAATTCACAAGGTTGGAGACACTGGCATTTTTGGCGCATTGTGGGCGCTGGCGGAAGAAGCAAATGTTGGCTTAGAAGTGGATTTACGGAAAATTCCCGTTCGTCAGGAAACAATAGAAATTTTCAATTTTGTAGACATCAACCCTTACGAATATTCGTCCGACGGTATGCTGCTAATGTTTTGTGAAGATGGAACAGAATTATTAAAGGCGCTGGAAGCTGCCGGTATTTTAGCTTCCATAATTGGAACCACCACGAACACCAAAAACAGGATTGTTTCAAATAAAGATAGGATAAGGTTTTTAACCCCGAAATGAAAATGGGAACCCTTTACATCGTTGCAACACCAATCGGAAATATTGAGGACATTACTAATCGTGCAAAGCGGATTTTGAACGAAGTTGATATTGTTGCTTCGGAAGATACGCGTACGACACAAAAACTATTCAATATTTTAGGGATTAAAAATAAAACTATCTCTAATCACAAATTTAATGAAAAACAACAAGTTGATTTTTTGATTTCGGCTCTAAGTGAGGGGAAAAACATTGCAATCGTATCTGATGCCGGAACCCCTTGTATTTCTGACCCCGGCGGAGTGATAGTCAAAGCTGCTGCTGACCATGGAATCAAAATTGAAAGCATCCCCGGTGCTTCGAGCGTTATCTCCGCCCTTTCCATTTGTGGAATGGCTTTTACTAATTTTTCATTTTATGGCTTTTTACCCAAAGAAGCAAAAGAAATAAAAAAAATAATCGAATCAGCTAAGAAAAACGAAATATCAGTGTTCGTTTTTTTCGAATCGCCAAAACGGATAAAAAAGACCTTGCAGATTTTTGCAGCGGAAATACCGGAAGCAGAACTTTGTTTGTGTAATGACTTAACAAAAATGTTTGAACGCATTTACCGTGGCAGAGCCGAAAATATACTAACCGAACTTCTCGCTAATCCCGCCGCCGAAAAAGGGGAATATACTTTAGTTGCCGAATTATGTACAATAGCAGAAATATTGACCGACTCGGTCAGTCAATCGCTGGAATCGATGTTAATTGACCATATCGTAAACAATGAAGTCTCAATGAAAGAGGCTGTAAATGCTTTGGCCGTAAAATACAAAGGTACAATAACGAAGAAAGAGTTTTATTCGGCTTCACTGATGTTGAAATCTTTATTAGCGCAAGATTTGAGGGAAGACAGATAATATTTTCGCAGGAACCTTAGGCTCCTTCTTCCCGGGCGAAAACTGAACGGATAAATCAATTAAGCCGTAGAGACGGAGAAATATATTATCTGACTTACCGTAGATATTTTGATATAGAATGGAAGAACCAAAATGCTTAAAACCCTTACCCTCAACCACGGAACAATAAATCTACCCGCCTTTTTCCCCGATGGGACATATGGCGTTGTCCGTACGGTTGATACTGACGACCTGGCAAACGTTAATGTGCCGGGTTTAGTTATGAATGGTTTTCATCTACTGTCAAAACCCGGAGTAAGTGTACTTAAGAAATTTAAAGGCCTTCATGCTTTTTCTGATTGGGATAAGCCGGTTCTTACCGATTCCGGCGGTTTTCAAGTTTTTTCCCTTATCCGCCAAAACCCCAAGTTCGGTGAAATCCGCAAAAACGAATTGATTTTCCGGCCTGATGCCGGAAACCCCGCCAAAGGGGGAAATCACAAAAGCGGGGAAAAAATAATCCTAACCCCGGAAAAAAGCATTCAATTTCAATTCGCGTGCGGGTCGGATATAATGATGTGTCTTGATTATTGTACTTCTCCCGAAGACTCATATGAGATTAGCAAGTTTTCGGTCGATGTTACTATCGACTGGGCCGCCCGGTGCAAAAAAGAATATGTAAAGCAAATAGCATCCCGCAAAATCCCCTATGATAAGCGGCCGCTGCTTTTTGCCATTATTCAAGGCGGAAGTTATCACGATTTGCGAAAAATATGTGCTGATGAACTGATTAACATTGGTTTTGATGGTTTTGGCTTTGGCGGCTGGCCGGTGGCGGCTGACGGCACTTTGATTGAAGATATTCTTGCGTATACTGCCAGCCTGATGCCTGATAACCAAGTCAAATACGCGATGGGGCTTGGTAAACCCGACGGTATTATCAAATGCGTAAAAATGGGCTACAATCTTTTTGATTGCGTAATTCCCACCCGGGAAGCCCGCCATAATCGGCTATATGTTTTTGATGATTACTTGGATGATTTCAATTTTGCTTACTCGCATTATTATATTTTAGATGAAAAACATATCCGGGAGGATGCCCCGGTTGCCGGTGATTGCGACTGCCATATGTGCAAAAAATATTCACGGGCTTATCTTTATCATCTTTATAAAGTTGGTGATTCGCTTGCTTATCGCCTCGCAACCATTCACAATCTGCGTTTTTATACCAGACTAATGGAAAAAATACGAATGTGAAGAATTTATTTAAGGCATCGAGTAAAGACTCGGCACCAAAAATAAATTAATACTTTACATGGCAAATTTGTACTGCGGTCTAAAGTATGCAAATATGGAGTTTACATGAAAATAGAAGATATCACCACCGAAGTATTAAATAGCAAAAAATATGCCAACGTTGACAAAAATGTCGTTGCCAGAATCAGCGCGGAAATTATTCCCCGTTATCCGAAACGAAAAGACGTTATTAAAGCAGTAAAAAAGGAATTACATATTATCCATGAATCATTTTTGCAAGATGACTGTTACTTAAAGGTTGAGCAATTACTAACTAATTATCCGGGTAAAGATATTAATAAAGATGAATCTTTCATACGGGCGGATAAAGAATTTGCCCTTAAATTATTAGCTTTGCATTCGTCGACAAAAGAACGGCTTAGGCAGGTTGAAGAAATATATCAATACCTTAATAAATATATTCAAGCGGAAGATGAAGTAATTGATATTGGCTGCGGTTTTAATCCGCTCGCCCTTCCTTTTTTGGAAAACAAACCGCAAAAATATACTGCCTTTGATATTAGTTCGGCAACGATATCGATACTTAATAAATATTTTGAATTATCCGGTTTCGCATATCAGGCGGCTATCTATGATGCAGCAGCGGGAGTGCCTGGCATTCGTGGTGATATTCTTTTATTATTTAAACTTTTTCCGCTTTTAGAATACCAGAAAAAAGGGCGGGCGTTTGAGCTTCTTAATTCGCTAGACTGCCGGCGATATATTATTTCTTTTCCCACCAAAAGTGCATCAGGCAAGGAAAAAGGGATGGAACAATATTATTCCTCACGCTTTGAAAAAGAACTACCGGAAAAATTTTCAATTATTGAAAAGAAAGTTTTTTTGAATGAGATGTTTTATATTTTGGAAAGGAAAAACTTTTAATGAACATTATCTTACATGAGCCGGAAATTCCGGCAAATACCGGAAATATTGGACGAACCTGCATGGCGACCGGGGCGGGCCTGCATTTAATTGAACCGCTTGGTTTTCGTTTGAGTGAAAAGGAATTACGCCGGGCCGGAATGGATTACTGGCATGATATTAATGTTTCGACTTATGAGAATTTCGCCGCTTTCAAAAGTAAAAACCCCCATGCAAAAATCTGGATGGCGACAACGAAAGCCCGGTCTGTTTATACTGATGTAAAATACAGCCCTGATGATTTTGTAATGTTTGGCAAAGAAAGTGCTGGTATTCCGGAAGAAATCCTTGTTGATTATCAGGCAACCTGTGTCCGCATCCCAATGTTGCCCGAATCAAGGTCATTAAACTTGGCAAACTCTGTTGCGATTGTTATTTATGAGGCATTGAGACAAAATGGCTTTGCCGATATGAAAATGGCGGGCGAGCTTAAAAGATTGAGTTGGTAGGGTACTGATAAGTTTGAATTAGATTATATTTCGAGTTCATCATAAACACTTTGTTCCATCAGCAATTTATCAAAATAATCTTTCTTCATATAATGACGTTCATAAGAGCGAATAGTTGTAATGATTGAGGGACAGTTGAATAACAAGTGCATCAAAATGCTGGGTAAAATTGATCCGGATAAAATAAATAAAGTAGCGCTAATTATACCAAAAACCAGTTGATTCGCGCAATCTTTCTTAGTAAACCCCTCACCCCAAGGAAGCAAAAAATGGCTAAGCATAAAAAAGAAAGTGCTTACACCTATTAATATGCCTATCGGTATACCATCAATAGAAAGAATAAACCCTCTAAAGAAAAATTCCTCACATACTGCCGCTCCAATAGAATTATAGATTCTCAAAAAATGGACATATTTCGATTCTTGCAGAGAAATTGCTATCACCCCATCCGAAAGTGAAATTTTTATTGCCTTTAAATTTATTAGCAACCAAAAAATAAATACTGCCACTGCTAAAAAACAATACAATAGCACGGTTATATTTAGCCTGATTATCAGCGGTAGAAAAAGAAGCGGAGGTAATATGTATGGTAAAAAATACAGGGTCATTCTAAGAAAGTATGTAAGCTTATTAGTATAAGACAAACGACGTACATTACCCATAATTAAAATTAGGAAAACCCATGACAATAACAAAATTAATGTAAGTTTATTCTCGAAAAAAACATGCAGTAACCCTAAAAATAAAATGGAACCATACCGGATATTTTCGCGTAATTTCCATGTATGATTATTCATGCAGTAGTACACCTTCGGATAATAAAAATGTAATATAAGAATCGACATCAATTCGAATTTGATTCAAATCATCATATGAATATTTTTGAGCTATTCTCGTACACAGCTCATCAATTGATAAGTCTCTGCCAACCGCATTTACAATGGTTGCGCCTATTTCATTTGCTTCAAAAACGTCTTGGCCAGACATAAAATAATAAACATCATCCAATTTTCTTATAATAAAATCTTTATTGCGCTGTAGTTCATTTAAATTTTCGACTTTCATATCTCAAGCCCCTCCAATAATATTTTTTCAAGTTCTTCTTCTAAATGGGGTAAATAGTACTCAATTTTTTCTAAGCATTTATCATTGTCAATTAAATCACCGCGAAAAATATCCATATACATATTATAAATATTGTTATATTTCATTTTTGATTTCGTAACGTTGATAAATTTCAAAGCAACCCACTTATCACGGTCAACGAATATTTCCTCTTTAGCTAAAACTACTTCAAGTAAGCTCATTATCATCATTCTAAATATTTGCAATGCCGCATCTGCTTCACGAACGAAAAGATTTCCTTTAACATCATCATAAAGATTGTCAATAATATTAATTAAGCTACATTGTTTTAATTTTAGATAATTCGAATAATTAATTTGACTTTGCAGCTCTTGGTATGACTTTTCATTGTAAATACAAATAGAGTATAAAAATCTATTCAAAAAGGAATTAATAAAAATATTGTCATTTCCTCTATCCAGTTTTTCCTTTAAAATATTAAATACCCGAACACCTTTTTCTACCCGTAGCTTGGAAAGAACATCGGATAAAGATTGCACGTAGCTTTTATCAAAAACCTCAATATCGAGGCCATTTTTATCGCAAAAAAATGTTTTATTCACATCGGTTTCATAGACAGAATCAGTCATCTTGAATTTTTCGGAATCCCGTATAACAAAAACATCTATATCGGAGTACAAATTTCCCATTCCTTTTGAAAATTCATTCATATACCCTTCAATGAGTGAGCCGGATAAATAGACTATATCATTTTCAACAACGCTTATACTATGTAAAATTTCATCAAAGGTAATTTTTTCTTTTCCATCAAAAAATATTTTACGCTCTTTAATTTCAATTTGCATATCAATCTCCTAAATATCTAGAATATCTCCAATGTGGCCCGCTTAATTGCTATCCGCTCAATGATTTTTATAAGGATGAACGACATAACATAAAACACAAGCCCAAGAATTGCTTCACCAATTAATAGCTGCCCGAACAAAGAAGAAAATTCCCCGCCGAAACTCATATTAGCGGCTTGTACACTTCGAAATAGCGGGAATATATGGGCAATCCACTGGGCAAAAGCAGGTAACTGTGACACAGGGAAATTTGCCCCTGAAAAAATGATAATGAGCAAACCGATTGCGTTAAGTAAAAGATATATGCTGTCAGTAATTAGTGCAAGAACAGCAAATAAAAACCCAAATCCGACACAGGTAAAAACAGCGATTGAGATTGCCAACATGAGCATCCCGAGATTTAAATCATTAAATGGTATACCGAAAATTAACCCGCCTGTTGCAAAAGAGACAACGATTGTCAAAAACGCAATAAATATGGAATATACCCCGTAATACATAATTACTGTTAACTTACTTGTAGGTGAAACGATAATTGAACGCAACCTGCCATAATATCTATCTGAATTAAAGCAGATGCCTAATCCGAATATACACTCATAAATACAGAGGGCAAAAGCATTACCCACCACCCAACGGGTAAGGTCTATCTGCCCTGTCGCATGGTTTGCGATAAGACAATAAAAAATTAAAGTAGTGATGGATATGCCCACTCTATAGGCCAGAAATTCAGTTAAATCCAACCCACCTTGATTTACTTTGGCATTAAGCCATGCCTGTGAACAAAAACGTCTTATCATTACGCCATCTCCAATGTCCCTAAAATTTTTGTTTGTTTAAATATAATTCGATATAACCATGCAGTCAAAATTGAAAAAACAACCATGGTGATAATCAAAGGTATGAAATTTTCCCAAAAACCATATGAAGTTTCGACAACCGCCATCCGTAATAACCTCACAGCCCATGTTGGCGGAAAGAGATAGCTAATAAACCGGATAAATTGCGGCAAGTTGTCTATCGGAAAAACGAAACCGCAAATTAACGCAAATGGTATGTCAAGACAATTCATATAAATTTCGGTTTTCCTTGACAGGGTGAGTAAATATGCGACAAAAATGCTTATGATAATAAAAGCAAGAACTGTCAATAAAAAAGCGGCGATAAGCAAGGGCCAATTATTCACAAAAATAGGATTACGATAAAAGACTGTTGCAAAAATTACCGTGAGTAAAAAACTGCCTAAAGCTAACACAGTATTACCTAAAATCTTTCCAAGAAGAATTAGGCGAAAATCGGCAGGAGTGGAAAAAATGATCGATAAAGTATTACTGTACCGCTCCCGGTTAATATCTCCGGCAGAAGAAAATGCAATGCATGTCCATAAATTCAAAAGGCCGGCACCCAATACAGCATAGGCAATAAAACTATCTTGTTCAGAGTTTCGATACATTTCCCCTAGAATAATTGTGTGGAGAATAGGGCCGATAAACAATGTAAATTTGAACATATTACGCGAAAATGTTTGCTTCATTTGCACAAGCATAGATGTAAGAATCACACTTTTTGAGTTCATTTTTCTTCACCGCGCACTAATTTTATGTATGCATCTTCCAGTGTTATTTCCTCATTTTTCAAGGATTTTATTGACCTTGGTGTAACAAGTGATATAATACGTTCCTGCAAATCACCATTGGTTGTACAAGATATACGCAGCCTGAAAAAATCTTCGATAGTATCCAATGTTACAGCAGATACTCCATCTAATGCTGCGATTTTATCTTTTAAGCCGATTGGGTTTTCCGAAATTTCAATTACTAAAGCTGTTTCACCGGCAGCTTTTGCTTTAATAGCCATAGGGCTATCTAATGCAAGAAATTCTCCTTCTTTGATTATAGCAATACGTCCGCAAAGTTTGTCTGCCTCATACATGTTGTGTGTGGTTAATAATATTGTCGTGCCCCGGGAATTAATATCAATAATAGTTTTGCGTAACATTTCGGCGCCTAATGGGTCTAGCCCGATAGTTGGTTCATCTAAAAATAATACTTCCGGATTATTTAATAACCCCCGCGCTATTTGTACACGTTGAATCATTCCTTTTGAATAAGTTTCGGTTCGCAAATCAGCTTTATCGCTAAGTTCAACCAAATCTAATAATTCATTAATCCGCTTATCCCGGATACTAAGTGGAATTTTATAGAGATTGGCGAAATATTTGAGATTGTCCCTGGCAGAGAGCCTGCGATATACACCTAATTCACCGCCAAAGACAAAATTAATCCGGTTTCGGATCATTTTTTCTTGCCCAAAAGTATCAAAACCTAATACTTTACAAACTCCGCTTGTTGGTGCAAGCATGGTAATTAGCATTTTAATTGTCGTTGTCTTTCCGGCACCATTTTGGCCTAAAAGCCCAAAAATTTCTCCTTTTTCAACTGTAAAACTAATCCCCTTAACAGCTTGGATAGTGCTTTTCTTTTTTCTAACGAAAGAACCTTCTTTTACGATATAATCGCGTTTTAAGTCTTTTACTTCGATGGCAGGCATATTATCTCCTAGTGTAATATAATAATTTTAAACATGATTTTGCGCCTACAAAAATAATTAACATAATCGTAATATCAATTTGCAGACGCAATCATTTTTACAATTTTAACGGCTCGTTAATTCTACTCTTAAAGCAGCAGGTGCAACCACTTTTTTTGCTTTAGGTGCTTCATATTTCATAGATTTTCTCTCCTTTCATTAGATTTTATATTATCATATCAATTGTGAAGATATGGAAATATTGTAATTTATTTTAAATTAATTATTGACTTAATATCATTGAAGATTTTGTCAATCTCTTGATTACCATTTATTATATGGACATTGAACTTATTAATAATATTGAGATAATTAGAATATACTTTATTTTGAGATTCCAAAAATAAATTTTTATTTTCTTCTTCATTATCACTAAGTTTATTTATATATCCTATCTCGGGAATGTCAATTTTTCTATATTTTATTATTCGATTTAACGCAATTTCAGGAGAAACATTAATAAAAAAATAAAAATCAGGTGATATCATCTTGTTTACTAATTTCCATATTACTTCTTGAGGCATTCCGTTAATTGGCCCGTAGGCATAATAAGATAGGAAATATCTATCAGTAATTATTATTTTTTCACTGTTTTCTTTAATATAATTACTAAAAAGATTTCCTTCAAAATAAAATAGTAGCTCCCTTATTTGAGAATCAACTAGTTTTTCTTTATTTTTTATTTTTTCTAAATATTCATCTAGAAATCCAAATTTTCCCATATCGAATAATTCAACATCATATTTTTTATTCTTTAAATATTGAGTTAATTTGTCCGAAAGTGTTGTTTTCCCACTGCCATCAATTCCATCAAATGCTATAAACAAAATTATATCCTCAATTAATACGTGTTTTGTTACTTAATGAAATTGAGTATATCATAAATTGTTTATCCTTACAATAAGATTTTTGCAATTTTTAGGGCGCATTGTGACCTATGTTATAAAAACACATTATTATTCGACAAAAAAAGCAAATTTGCTATTGATTATTTGACATATTATGATAAACTATACAAATGTAGCATATTAACTATCTGATTGGAGAATTATTAATGAAAAGACGTGATAAGATTAATTATTATTTAGATATTGCAGAACAAGTATCAAAGCGATGTACTTGTATTAGAAAACATTATGGCGCAGTTTTAGTAAAAGATGATGAAATTATATCTACAGGATATGTAGGTGCGCCACGAGGAAGAAAAAATTGTATTGATATAAATTCTTGTATACGAGAAGAAAAAAAGATTGCTCGCGGTGAAAGATATGAGCTATGTCGTAGTGTTCATGCCGAAGCAAATGCGATTATTAGTGCATCGAGGAAAGATATGTTAAAAAGCTCTATGTATCTAGCTGGTTTCGATGTAATAACCGGAAATTACGTAGAAAACACTAGTAGTTGCGCAATGTGCAAAAGATTAATTATTAATGCTGGAATTGAAAAGGTTTATGTAAGAGATGATAAAGAAAACTATCGTATAATAAATGTAAATGACTGGATTGAAAATGATGAATCGATATTTGGGGCTTTAGGATATTAATGACTTTACGAAATATATTGTGAAATCTAATAAAGTCTTCTTATTGGTAAATTGCTAATCATAACTCCTGTTGCGTATTGCTCAATGATGCTAAGGTATATTTGCGGTATCACTTAATAACATAAATAAAAATAAAGGATTATATATGATATATCAGAAACTAGGAAAAACTAATCTTACTGTGTCAAAAATCGGTTTTGGTGGTATACCAATTATGACAGGTCATGAATCTATTTTTTTGGCACGATTAAAAGGTTCATTATATACTGAATCATTAGAAACTATTAGATATGCGTTTGGGAAAGGTATAAATTTTTATGATACAGCAATAGACTATCGTGATAGTGAAAAAATTATCGGTGAAGCTTTATGTAATGTTAGAAAAGAAGTAATATTGGCAACTAAATCAAAAGCATTATCATATGACAAGATGATTAATGATATAACTAGTTCTTTGAAAAATCTGCAAACGGATTATATCGACCTGTTTCAATTGCACTATGTAAAAAATAGTAATGCCCTTGAACAAATTATGAATCCTGAAAATGGTGCATTTAAAGCATTATTAGAAAAAAAAGAAGAAGGAGCTATTAGATTCATTGGTTTAGCTTCTCATAATCCATTTGTCTTTAAAGAAGCTATTGATGCTAATTTATTTGATACTATTCAATTACCCTTAAATCTATTGGAGCATGAATGTAATCATATTATAGAAATTGCTAAAAATAATAATGTAGGGACAATAGCGATGAAACCTTACGCAGGCGGTGCCTTAACAAATTCGCTTGTCAAATTGACAGAATTAGGATTATCAAACCAAGAATTAAAAGAGATTGCTTTGAGTTATGTATATTCAACCGATGTTTCTATAACTATACCAGGAATGGGAACTAAAAGTGAAGTAGATGAAAATATTCAGATACTATTAAATAAAATGAATAATAAAAAATATCCGCTTGAATTAATAAATAGCATTATTAAAAAAGTGGGGAAAACATTTTGCCGAAGATGTCAATATTGTGAACCATGTCCTAATAATATTAGCATTTCAGCTATACTAAGAATAATCAAGTACTATGAAGATTATGATTTACCAGATTGGGCAAAAGAACAATATAAAGAAATTGAGAAAAATTATTTGAATTGTAGCAGGTGTTACATTTGCGAATCAAAATGTCCATATGATTTAAAAATCGTAAATGAGCTAGAGCGGATACATAATATAATAAGCAAATAAATGAATTGGATAATAAAACCATGGAAATGTTATTACAGAATATTAAAATAAAAAATACTATCGTTCCATCGAAAATTTTTTTTGCGCCCATAAATACTGGATATTCCAATTATGGTGCCCCTACAGAAGAATTAATAAAATATCATGAAAACCGTTCTGGCAAAAGAATTGGCATTAGTTATGTTGGAAATGTAGCTATTGGCAAACAGTATTGTTCAAATAAAAGTACATGTTATTTTCCGAGTGACAAGAAAATGTGGTCAAATTTATGCAATGTAATTAAAAAGAATGGGTCATTAGCTGGCATTCAAATTGCTTGTAATAATAGCGCAATTTCAATGCAAAGAACTATAATAAATCCTAATTTATATGAATATATAAGTAAAATAAGAGACTATATATTTAATTTAGATATAGAGACTATCGAATTAATAATTGATAAATTTATTGAAGCAATTAATTTTGCTAAAGAAGTTGGCTTTGATATTGTACAGATTCATGCAGCGCATGGATATTTTTTATCTCTTTTATTAAGCCCTATTTTTAATTGCAGAAATGACGTTTATGGCGAAAATCGGTCTTATTGCATAGAGAAAATCATTAGCAAAAGTAAAAAAGAAAATATAGAAATATTATTTGATGTAAGATTGTCTTTAGTAGAGGGTGTATTAAGAAATGCCAATATTGAAAAACAATCAAAAATTATACCAATAAAAAAAATTATTAATGCAGGTGCGAATATCATTAGTATATCAAATGGTATTTATAATATCGATAAGTCTTTAATATATCCGAAAAGAGAAAACATAAGCGAGTTATGCGATTTTATAAAAGAATTTGATAACAATATTATATGGAACTTTTCTGGTGCAATAAAAAACCTTAATCAAATGAGTAATATTCTGGAACCAAATTGTACTATCTCATTAGGTCGAGCTTTAATGGCTGACCCTAATTACATAATTAAGTATCATGAAAGAGAAAATGAAATTAAAAAATGTTCTCTATGCGGAAAATGCCATTACTATTCAAAAGGAAAGATGTCATTATATAATTGTTCTTGAAATTTAAGAGGTAGCGTAAAGTAAATTGTGTTTTTGGAGACCGGGATGGTGAATTGGAAGCGAAGATTAGTTTTCCGAAAAAATTTATTTTTATTATAAGTACAAATATCAAATTTCGCGATGTAACAAGCTCCCTCACACACTTATATCAATACCCATATCCCCAATAGCAGTAGCAGCAGTAACAGTCTGTTCAAAGGAATTATCTTCCTTCAACACCACCGGCAACTTTTCCCGATGCGGGTCTTCATCATTTTCAGCTTGCCGAAGTGCCATTAAATCACGCGTTAAACTTCTTAATGCCCGGTCGACATCTCTTTCTTCGGCAGATTCTTTCAAAAATACAGCTTGCGAATTGCCGTATGTTTTCATGAGCCTGCTCCAGCTTCTGCCGGTATACAAATTACTTTGCATCATTTCAACCCGCTTTAAAAGGCCGCCTAGTGTCTGTTTTTTTGCTTCTACAATAATAGCATTAGATGAATTGTTTTTGGATGATATCTCGCCAAATATTTTTTCAGAAGCATATTCATTAGATTCTTCATCAGAATTAAGAATTTCATCATAATCCTCATCAGATTTAAGGATTTCGTCCATCCCTTTCTCATATAAGGGATAGGTAGTATATAAATAAGAATTAGTATCAATCGACAAAGGCATTGTAATATTCTCCCATATAATGACCCAGATATTTATATTCTTTGTATTCCTAAAAACACTCGAAGTCTGCTCTGCAAATCCTGGTATCAATTTATTATTATATCGGCAGAAATTACCAAAATCTAAACAACTCTTAACCTAATCTTCCTCTTCCTCCGAAACTGACAGCGAAAAGATAAACTCCGAACCGATTCCTTCGGTACTGATTACATTAATATTTTCCCCGTGTGAATTGATGATTTCTTTAACAATCGCCAGGCCTAAGCCGGTTCCCCGGCGGTCACGGCCGCGTGACGAATCTGATTTAAAAAAACGGTCGAAAACAAATTTCAACTCATTTTTGGGGATTCCGGTACCATTATCCTTAATTGAAATAAAAATTTTGTTATGCTTTTCCGTTGTTTCGATTTTGATAATTGAGTCGGTCGGGCTGAATTTAATCGCATTATCTAAAAGATTATAAAGAACTTGCTGAATTTTATCCGAATCAGCATGAACTATTACGCTATCAGTCAAAATCAGTTCAATGGCAATTTTCTTTTTCCGGCACGTCCCCTCAAACGAAACAGCCGTATTACGGATAATTTTATTGACATCAAAATTAGTCTTATCAAGGAACATTCCCCGCATATTCAAATTATTTAAAGTAAGTAAGCTATTAGTCAGCTTAATTAAACGGTCGGTTTCATTGGTCAAAATCTCAATATATTTTTCATACATTTCCGGCGGGACCGTTCCATCACTCATTGCTTCAAGATAACCGCGGATTGAGGTAAGCGGTGAACGGAAATCGTGGGAGACATTTGCGACAAATTTTTTCTGGTCATCACCGGCACGGGCGATTTCACTCGCCATATAAGATAACGAAGCGGCCAAATATCCGATTTCATCTTCGCTGTCAACGCTAAACTCATAATGCATATTTCCACTGGCATATTGCTCGGTCGCAACCGTGATTTTACGCAAAGGCCGGTAAACCATTTCAGTGAAAAAAATCAGGATAATCAGCGAAAGCAAAAATAAAATTACCAATAGCAAATAAGAAATATTTAGTAAAGAGTCAGCCGAAGCTCTAAGATTATTCATTGAATAATGCAGGGCAACATAACCGTTTATTTTGAAATCGGAAGCAATTGGGGCAAGAACACTGATGCAATCTTCTTCAAAAACATCAAAAAAAGTGCCAACCACATAATGCGAACCGGCCATAACCCCCGGGTCGAAATTTTCAACGAAAACTTCGCTTTCCGGGTCAACCGGGGCCCGGGAATCGAGAATCATCCGCCCGGAAGGGTTGATTATCCAAACGGCGGCCGAAAAAAAAGTATCGAGGGCATCAATTTGTCTTTTGACAGTTTCAAGCGAGGTTTCATTATTGTAAAGGTCGGTAGCATAAGTATTAGCAATACGCATAGCTTCAAGGTATAGGGATTCGGCTTTTTCGCGCCGTAAATGTTCCATCGTCATCGAAGAAACAAAAGTCGCAACGATGACAAAACCAAAGAAGCCAAAGATTATATAAGCCAATATGAATTTGAGATAAAGAGTTTTCCGCATATAGATTCCTTCACAACGCCGTTAAGTACCGATGTTTTCCAACGCACTGCTTACGAAGTCAGAATGTCACTCACGCCGTAAGGCAAATTTGTACCCAACGCCCCATATCGTCGAGATATGCCACGGTTTTCCGGTATCATCGATTTTTTCGCGGAGACGTTTGATATGTACATCAACAGTGCGGGTATCACCCATATACTCATAACCCCATATCTGGTCAAGCAACTGCTCGCGGGTAAAGACCCGCCCCGGTGCCGAAGCAAGAAAATAAAGCAGTTCCAATTCTTTGGGCGGCATTTCGACTGATTTACCCATATAAAGAACCGAATAATTCGTTTGATTAATAATAAGGTCAGGATATTCAACCTTTTTTTCCGTATCATTATAAGTTGCCGGGGAGTCGATTATTGGCTTGTAACGGCGTAAAACTGCCTTAACCCGGGCGACCAGCTCCTTAGCATCAAAAGGTTTTTCGACATAATCATCAGCGCCAAGCTCAAGCCCTAAAACTTTGTCGAAAACCTCACCTTTAGCAGAAAGCATGATTATCGGTGTCGATGCTTTGGCCCGGACTTCCCGGCAGACCTGATATCCATCAATACCCGGAAGCATTAAGTCGAGCAAAATCAAATTTGGTTCAAAGGAAGCGTAAGCAGCGAGGGCGGCTTCCCCGTCATGGACAATCATCGTTTCAAAGCACTCTTTTGTCAAATAAAGCGAAATTAACTCGGCAATGTTTTCATCGTCGTCAACAATCAATATCTTTTGTTTACTAACCATACAACCTCCAAAATAATTGTTACTCCGCGTATGAGTATTCTCTGTATTTCACCGCAAGACACGCTCTCGCTCGATGTAAAACGTAGCAGTTACTACGGTTTCAAAACACGAAACGTAGTACCGACGTTTCCCAACGGTCTGCTTGCGAAATCAGAAATACTCATTCACGATCGAAAATTTACCACCGTTACACCACTATCACCCTCACCATATTCACCTAAACGGAAAGAATCCACATAACTCAATTTTTTCAAAAACCCATGAACAGCTTTACGCAACGTACCCGTACCTTTGCCATGCACAACTCTGACACTGGGAAGATGGGATAAATACGCATCATCGAGGTATTTATCCAGTTGCGAAAGCGCTTCATCGACCGTTTTGCCCCGCAAACTTATTTCATAAGAAATGCTTGTTGCTTTTGACAAATCCATACTTCCGCCGCTGCTTAAGACATTGCCGGTTTTACCTGCTTTGTTAGTCCATGCCTTACCCCCGGATTTGGGCGCGATGGTCTTTTCAGCCTGCTTATCTAAAGTTTCTGAAACTAGCACCAAGTCGTTGATATTTGCATTAGTCCGCATTGCCCCGCATTGGACAAAAACATTCCCTTTCTGGTCGGGCAAAGAATTGACTGAACCGGTCAATCCCATTGAAACAATTTTCACATTCGCGCCAATTTTTATTTCATCCGCATCAATTTTCTGCTCATTGTCACCAACAGCCTTAAATTTAAGGTTATCATTTTTGTCCTTAATCTGTTGCCGTAAGCTATCACGGGCCTGCTCAAGCTCTTTCATCCCGTCGCTTATTCCGGCTTTTTGCAAAGTCCTGATTGTTAAATCGGCGAAATCTTTGGCTTCTACTAAAATATCCCGCGCTTCTTCCTGGGCTTCACGCAAAATCCGGTCGCGATTATTTTCAAATTTTTCATTTTTCGCTTTAAGACGTTCTTTTAAAGCCTTTATTTCATCTTTGTTAGCGGCGATTTCCAGTTGTTCCCGCTCCATCATTACCCGGCTTTTTTCCAAATCAGAAATAACGTCTTCAAAACTAATCTCATCGGTATTAATCTGTTCCCGGGCATGATTAATGATAAAGTCGGGCAAGCCCAGCTTTGATGAAATCGCAAAAGCATTACTTTTGCCGGGGATGCCAATCAAAAGCCGATAGGTTGGTTTTAAAGTTTCAACATCAAATTCACAGCTTGCATTTTGCACTGATTCAGTTGAAAGTGCATATAGTTTCAACTCACTGTAATGAGTTGTCGCAATGCTCAAAATTTTCCCTTTGTGAAGATAACTAAGGATTGCGATTGCCAGCGCCGCCCCCTCGGTTGGGTCGGTTCCGGCCCCCAGCTCATCAAAAAGGCATAGAGAATCACGGTCAGCATTTTCAAGAATATTTACAATCGTAGTCATATGTGAAGAAAAAGTGCTTAAACTTTGCTCAATACTTTGCTCATCACCGATATCGGCAAAAACTTCGTGAAAAATAGCAAGTTCAGAGCGGTCGGCCGCCGGGATATGCAGCCCGGCCTGCCCCATCAAGGTAAATAAACCGACTGTTTTAAGCGAGACAGTCTTACCGCCGGTATTCGGCCCGGTGATGACAAGCAGGTCAAAATCGCGCCCAAGATGAATATCAATCGGCACAACTTGGTCTACTTTTAATAGTGGGTGCCGGCCTTTGCGGATATTAATAATATGATTTTCATTCATGACCGGCATTGTTGCATTTTGCTCAAGTGCCAATGCCGCTTTGGCAAAAATAAAGTCTAACTCCGTCATTAACCTTTGATTCATGCTAATTACTTCGGTATGTTCACCCACTTGGGCACTCAAAACCGCAAGGATGATTTCGATTTCTTCCTGCTCCTTGAGTTCAAGCTCGCGCAGTTGATTATTTAGATTAACAACTGCTGTCGGCTCAATGAAAAAAGTTGACCCGGAAGATGACTGGTCGTGTACCATCCCGGATACTTGATTTTTGTATTCACTTTTAACCGGGATACAATAACGATTATTACGTAAAGTAATAACCGTATCCTGCAGATAGGTACGGACCGAACCATTAACCATACTATTTAATTGAGTTTGAATTTTTTGGCTGGTTTGTGACATACTCCGTCTGATATTCCGAAGTGCCGTACTTGCATCATCGGCGATAAAATCCTCACCGATAATACACCGCCTTATTTCGGTGCTGACCGGGGTTAAAGGCTCAAGAGTGTCAAAGTAACCGGTTAAAGAATCCGGGTTCTCATCATTTCGCCCCGGGCGGCCATATTGCTTAATACGGTTGACATTTTCCAAAAGCCCGGCAACTTTTAACAGCTCCGGAATCGAAATTGTACTGCCTTTATCGAGCGATTTCATTGCCCAGCCAATATCATGGTTATTGCCAAAAGAAGTTGCCCCTTTTCTAAGCAAACGGCCAAGGGCATCAGAAGTTTCCTGTTGCGCTTTCGTGATATCAGAAAAAACCGTCATCGGGGCCAGATTCCGGCACAGGGATATCCCCAGCTCTGATCCGGCTTTTTCGGCAAGGCGGTCGATTATTTTTGTATATTCAAGGGTTCGTAAAACTTTTTCGTTCATAATCTGTGGTCAATGACAATTAATTAACAACTACGGTTTTCATTACTTGTTCAGCAACCGGTTTATCCTGGTGGTCAACTGCTGTTTCGGCAATTTTGTCCACGATATCCATCCCGCTTAAGATTTTGCCGAAGGCGGCATAAGAACCATCCAAATGCTGCGAATCTTTGTGCATAATAAAGAACTGCGAACCGGCGGAATCAGGGTCGGCACTCCGCGCCATCGACAAAACCCCGGCTGTATGTTTTAAGTTATTTTCCACCCCATTTTCAGAAAACTCACCCTTGATTCCATATCCCGGGCCGCCGTAACCGGCACCAAGCGGGTCACCGCCCTGAATCATAAAACCTTTGATGACACGGTGAAAAATGAGGCCGTCATAAAAGCCTTCTTTAGTGAGTTTAAGAAAATTTTCAACAGTGATAGGGGCGATATCCGGATATAATTCAGCGGTCATTATATCGCCGTTTTCCATTGTAATTGTGATAACTGGTTTTTTTGCCATTTTTTTTCTCCTTTTGTGGTATAATAGTATCAGTGCTTCGCACTGATACTATTAAGATATATTGTATAGGAAAGAAGCGGATTTTACAATGCTTAAACAAATCATATTTATTCTAAAATCCGACCAATCGTTTTATATGCAGACGGTTATAACAGATATCAACTATCTTGGTGAGAAATTTAAGGCCAATGGGGTACAGGTATCTTATTTTGTAAGCGAAAGTTATGATGAAAGCTTTGCAGCAAAAAATCCGGATGTTCTTTATCTTGCCGATGATGCCGGGACACTTGAGAAAATGCTAAATGCCGGGCATTATACTATCGCCCTCCAACATGATTACAATCATCGCGCTGACTTACACAAAGCATTATATGCGATGAGTGAGATAAAGGGTATCGAATTTGATTCATTTTTAAAAGCATATGAGCGCCTTGCCGGATTACCCTGGTTTATTTTGGAGACGGAACGGTTAACCCTCCGGGAAACGACAATAGATGATGTAGATGAATTTTACCGGATTTATAGTGACCCGCTAATTACTCTTCATATGCCGCATTTATTGAATATTGATGAAGAAAAAGCATATGCCGCCGAATATATCAAGACGATTTACACTTTTTACGGATATGGAATATGGACAGTGGTTCTCCGGGAAACGGGGGAAGTCATTGGCCGGGCCGGAATCGGCTGGCGGGAAGGGTTTCATAACCCGGAGCTTGGTTTTATCATCGCAAGATGCCATCAGCGTAAAGGGTACGCCGAGGAAATCTTAAGGGCAATTTTTATTTTGGCAAAAAAAGAACTGGAATTTGATACGGTTCAAGCCCTAATTCATCCGGAAAATATTGCTTCGATAAATCTTTGTTTAAAGCTTGGTTTTATAGAAGAGGGCAGCGCATATCTGGATGAACAGGAACATTTGTTGCTGACTATCAAACTATGATGGAAAAGTTTATACAATATTAAGTTGTGTAATTGGTTATCGTGTAATAAAATAAGGATACTAGGGTCAAAAGGTCATGCAAGCAGCAATCCGTAGATATCCTATCAACATTAAAGGAGGAAACACTATGTACTACAAAAATTATGGCAATACTGATATGAAAGTTTCGGCGATTGGCTTCGGCTGTATGCGGTATGATTATGAGGATACCAAAGCCGGACGGTTTGAAAAATGCGCGGAAATACCACTTTATGCTCATGAAAAAGGGATTAATTATTTTGATACAGCCCCATTCTATTGTGATGATACAAGCGAAACCATCACCGGAATAGCATTATCGCAAATGCCGCGTAATAGTTTTTATATTTCTACAAAAGCAAATATCGGGACTTGCGAAGGGCCGCCCACAAAAGATAACTTCCGCCGCCGTTTGGAAAAATCGCTGGAGCGGTTAAAAGTGGATTACATAGATTTTTATCACCTCTGGTGCATTATTAATTTGGAAGGGTTTCGTAAGCTTTATGATGTTATGTATGAATTTTGTCAAGAAGCGAAAGCCGAAGGTTTGATTCGCAATATCGTTTTTTCTTCCCATATGCGCGGCGATCATTTAGAGACAGCGATTGCACACGACAATTTCCAAGGGATGCTGATTGGATACAATGCTTTGAATTATCGTTTCCGCCAGAGTGGAATCAGTACCGCTTATGAAAAAGGTATGGGGATTGTGGCGATGAATCCTCTCGGGGGCGGCTTGATTCCCGACAATCCGGACAAATTCGCTTATCTTACCGAAGGCACGAACTTGAATGTCGCCGGGGCGGCGCTTAGATTTGTTGCTTCTCATCGTGAGATAACGATTGCCCTTGCCGGTTGTGCGACAAAAGCCCATGTTGATGATGCCTGCCTTGCAGTCGAAAATCTCGTTGAGAGGCCGGCGGCGGAAATTTATCTTGAATACGAAAATAAAGGCGAATCAATCGATGATATGTGTACCGGTTGCGGTTATTGTGACAAATGTCCGGTTGGCGTTCAAATCCCGAAATTCATGGATGCCTACAATATGGTTTTATTAGGCGGCAGCTTTATGAACCGGCTTGCCTGGCACTGGGATGTTACGGCTGAAGATGCCGGGGCATGTACCCGTTGCGGGTTGTGCGAAGGTTTGTGTACCCAGCACCTGAATATAATGGACCGCCTTACGCATATAAATAAAAAGATTGACCCTAAGGCAGTATAAACTGAAGGAGAATATAATGGCATTTGTTATAGTCACCGACTCGGCATCTGATATGCCTCTTGAAATAAAAGAGAAATATGACATTCATGTCATACCGACTCCGGTTACTATTGATGGGATTGATTATTTTGACGGGGATAATATTTTTCCTGATGATTTTTACCGGATCCAAAAAGAAGGAAAGGACATCAAAACCTATCATATCAACCAATATATGTTTGTCCAACATTTTACCCCTTATGCCGAGCGTGGTGATGAAGTGTTATACATTTGTTTTTCGACCGGTATTGCCGGGACATTTAATGCCGCAATCCTGGCGCGGCATGAGATAAAAGAAAAACATCCTGATTTCAAAATGACGATAATTGATTCAAAAAGTGCTTCCTGCGGTATTACCTTGATTGTTGAGCGGTTATTTATTATGCAAGAAAACGGCGCGCCTAAAGATGTGCTACTCAAAGCCGCCCGTTTTTATAGTGCAGGCAGGGTCGAGCATATAGTTTCAGTGACAACTTTGGAGTACCTGATTAAAGGCGGCCGGATCAGCAAATTTTCCGGGGCGATGGGCGGGGCCCTTGATATTAAACCGATTATTGTTGTTAATAAAAAAGGCGCTCTTGAACCAAAGGAAAAAATCCGTGGTTTCCGTAAAGCAGTCAGCCGTTTAATTGAAATGGTTGGTGAGCGTGGGGTAGAACTTGAAAAACAGCGGGTTTTTGTTTGCTCCGGGACAAATAAAGAAATAGCAAACGACATAGCTGGGCGTTTGAAAGAAATATATAATGTAAAAAGCGTTGTACATGGCCAGGTTGGCTGTGCAATTGGCGCACATACCGGCCCCGGTGTAATCGGAATCGTGTTTTTGAACGCTTCCGAGGAAGAGTTTGCCGAATACCTAGGTTAATTCCGTTCGCACGGAGTAATCCGCAGGTATCACATCAGTTAACAAAGGAGTCTGCCATGATGAAAAAAGAAGTTAAAGAACACTTGGAAAAAGTCATCATCCCTTTCTGGAAAGGCTTAAGGGACTACGAAAAAGGCGGTTATTACGGCAAAGTTGATTATGACCTGAAGGTTAACAAAACAGCCGACAAAGGTTGCATCCTAAATAGCCGGATTTTATGGTTTTTTGCTAATGCCTATACACTTCTCAAGGATGAAACATTACTCGATGAAGCGAGGCATGCTTATAATTTTTTGAAGGAAAGTTGTATTGATACTAAAAACGGCGGAATTTTTTGGTCAATCCGCCATAATGGTGTGGTTGCAGATACGAACAAATATACCTATAATCAAGCTTTTGCCGTTTATGCCCTTGCTTCTTATTATGAAGCTTCCGGTGATGAGGAAGCCCTGCAACTTGCCTTTGATTTATTTTCCTTGATTGAAGAAAACTGTACTGATGAAATCGGCTACATAGATTCATTTAACGAATATTTTATTGAAATTGAAAATGAAGAATTGTCAGAAAACGGTGTAATTGCCGCAAAAACAATGAACACATTGCTCCATGTCCTTGAAGCATATACCGAACTATACCGGGTTGCGCCGAAGAATGTTGTTAGAGACCGGTTGGAGTGGATTTTGAGTACCTTTGCTGAAACAGTATATAATCCGATTCTACGGCGGCAGGAAGTATTTTTTGACGTGAATATGAATCCGATTATCGATTTGCACTCATATGGGCATGATATAGAAGCAGCCTGGCTGATTGACAGGGCAGTGGAGGTATTGGGGAACCGTTCCTATTTTATCCGGATGACACCGATTACCGCCCATTTGACAGATGAAATATTCAAAATAGCTTTTGACGGACATTCACTTGCTTATGAATCGGAAAAGGGCGAGGTTAACGAAACTCGCGTTTGGTGGGTTCAGGCAGAAGCCGTAGTTGGTTTTTTGCGTGGTTATAAACGCGAGCCTAAGCGAACCGAGTATCTGGAAGCGGCACGCAGTACCTGGGAGTATATCAAGGAATATCTGATTGATAACCGCGCTGATTCGGAATGGTTTTATGAAGTTGGAAAAGACGGCGTACCTACCCCCGGCCTTCCGCTTGCTGAACCGTGGAAATGCCCTTACCATAATGGGCGGATGTGCTTTGAAGTTATTAAATCGGAGATAGAAATATAAAGAGTTTATCTAAAATGTCGTACAAAGTTACGACATCAAAAATAAACTAGTCCCGCTTCGCGGGCACTCTTAATATGGAAAGGAAATTCAATGTTCCACGAAAAATATCAAGTTCTTCAATCCAAATTAGAAACTTTGTTGGCGCAAAAAAATGAAAAATCCGATTTTTATAATGGTATCTTTGACCGTTACCGTTATCCGGTTTTAACAAGAAATCATATTCCTCTCACGTGGAAATATGACCTTAACCCAAAAACTAATCCTTATTTTATGGAACGTTTAGGGATAAATGCGGTCTTTAATTCCGGTGCGATTTTGCTGGACGGAAAATATCTGCTGGTAGCCCGGATTGAAGGCAATGACCGCAAGTCTTTCTTTGGTGTTGCGGAAAGTGACAATGGAATTGATAATTTTCGTTTCTGGGATTATCCGGTTAGATTACCTGATACCAGCCCTGAAGAAACGAATGTTTATGATATGCGCTTGACCCAACATGAAGATGGTTATATTTACGGAGTTTTTTGCTCTGAAAGTAAGGATAAATCGGTCAATGACCTTTCGGCAGCAGTGGCCGCCGCCGGGATTGCGCGGACCAAAGACTTAAAGACTTGGGAACGCCTTCCTGATTTGAAAACCTTGCGTTCGCCTCAACAGCGAAATGTAATTCTTCACCCCGAGTTTATCGATGGCAAATATGCTTTTTATACCCGTCCGATGGATGACTTCATTGAAACCGGTTCCGGCGGCGGAATCGGGTTTGGTTTGTGTGATGATATCGAAAATGCCGTAATTGACGAAGAAACCATCAGCAGCGAACGCAAATACCATACTATCACTGAAGCGAAAAACGGGGGCGGGGCTGTTCCGATTAAAACGGATAAAGGCTGGCTTCATATTGCCCATGGCGTTCGAAATACGGCTGCCGGGTTGAGATATGTAATTTACGCATTTTTGACCGATTCGGTCAATCCTTCCAAGGTGATTGCCGAACCTTCAGGATTACTCTTAGGGCCTTTGGGTGACGAGCGTATTGGTGATGTCAGCAATGTTGTCTTTACTAATGGCGCCATCGTGAATGGTGATGATATTTATCTTTATTATGCTGCAAGTGATACACGCCTTCATGTCGCAACCTCAACAATCGGCCGCTTGCTTGACTATGTTCTGAATACGCCTGCTGACCCGCTTAGGTCAGTTGAATGTGTTGAGCAGCGGTGTGAATTGATTCGAAAGAATTTGGAGTTTATGAAACAATAAGGAAGATAAAGATTTACGGATTCAATTAAAATCCAAATATCTCACAAACAACTCCTCAAACAACGGATGCCCGGCTAAATTAATATCAGTATAATTTGCCAATAATTTCTGCATATCTTTTCCTGCACCCTCAGGTGCAAGAAGAAGCCGGATCGCCCCCCAAAGTGATGCGTTACCAACCGCTGACACTTTGGAATTGCCGCCGGGCATCAATTTTTTGAGTTCTTCCGGTAATAACCCGACCGTAATTGCACTATCTATATTAATCGCCTGCCCGATGCCGCCCGCAAGATAAACCGCTTTAAGGTCGGTATAATTTAACTCTGCCGAATGAAGCAAGATTTCTATCCCGGAACGGACGGCGGACTTGGCTAATTGTAAATCGCGGATTTCTTTTTGGGTAAAAGCCGTCTCGGGTGCAGAAATCGTCTCCTGCGCAGAAGTCTTCTTAGATGTAAAATCTGTCTCCTGTGTAAGGCCATCTCCGCAGATTAATCCCGTTTTATCAATCACACCATCATCTAAAAGTTTTGCCAAATCATCAAGGATAACCGAAGCCCCGCCCCGGTGCCTTGAACCCTCAAAGGCTGGCCCGGCAGCAGTAGCTGTGACCGTTAGTGTACCTTTGTTGTATAAAGCAATCTCGCCATTAGTGCCAAGGTCAATCAGTAAAAAGCAATCTTCACCTCGGTGTAACACATTTAATAACCCTGCTAAAATATCACCGCCGGCAAAAGCCGAAAACCATGGGCAAATCCGAGCCGGCCGGCCAAATAATTCATAATTTTCTTTCAATTGAAAAGCTGGTTTAAAAGGCGATTTGCCCAGGCTCTCGCACGATAATCCTAATAATAAATATATCATTGCCGTATTTCCGGCAATAATAATCTCGGCCGCATTTTCCACCTTAGCATGAGATAATAAAGTATTAATTCCGCCAGAAATACTATCGGTGATAAGGCTTTTAAGTTCCGCTAATTTACCTTGATTAGCGGAATGAATACGTGAAATGACATCCGGGCCGTATAAATGTTGAGGATTCATAAAGCTGTGCCTTGCTAATAATTCACCGTTAGACAAATTTAATAACGCAAGGACAACGTTCGTTGTACCGATATCAATCGCAATTCCAAAACAATCACCAAAACCGGAACGTGTCTCCGGCTCCGGCAGTAACGGCTCACTGCTTCGCTGTTCACAGCTATATGAGGCATCCAAATCGTTGCATAATGCGATTTGGCGCTTGCTGCATTTTCCACATGACAGGCATTCTCTTTTACAGCTCATATTATACAATTGGCTTTTGTCACCGCGAAACACTTTTTCCATATTGCCATCAGTATAATACAAACCATCTGCCTTTTCAATTCCTATCATTCTATGGTACACTAAAACTCAAAGAAGAGTATGGGCAAAATAACGAGGAAAAATAAAATGACAACTTTACAAAGATATGAATCAACAAAAGAAATCTACCGCAAACTGGGGGTAGATACTGATGAAGCTATCCGCAAGCTGGAAAATATCAGTATTTCAATGCACTGCTGGCAAGGTGATGATGTCACTGGATTTGACCAAAACGGGCCGCTGACCGGCGGAATCCAAACAACCGGCAATTATCCGGGCAAGGCAAGGACACCGGAAGAATTGATGGCCGATATTGATATGGTTCTTAGCTTGGTACCCGGAAAGCACAAAATAAATTTACATGCAAATTATGCCGTGTTTAAAGAAGGTGAATTTGCCGACCGTGATAAGCTGGAACCCAAACATTTCAGCGAATGGGTAGGGTTTGCAAGAAAGCGCGGCCTCGGCCTTGATTTTAACCCGACCTATTTCTCACATAAAATGGTGAAAGATAACTTGACTTTGTCAAGCCCTGATAAGGAAGTACGGGATTTCTGGATTCGTCACGGGCAAGCTTGCATCCGTATTTCTGAATATTTTGCCGCGGAACTGAATCAGCCATGTTTGATGAATATCTGGATTCCTGATGGTTATAAAGACATTCCGGCTGACCGGCTTTCACCGCGGGCACGTTTCAAAAATTCCCTCGATGAGATTCTGGCAATTGATTATGATAAGTCCAAAGTAATTGTTTGCTTAGAATCCAAAGTGTTCGGAATCGGGGTCGAATCATATACCGTTGGTTCAGCGGAATTTACGACTAATTATGCTGCAAAGAACGGCATCCTAAGCCTGATGGATAACGGACATTATCATCCAACGGAAATGGTTTCGGATAAGATTTCGGCGATGCTGTTATTTCATGATAAACTTGCCTTGCATATTACCCGCCCTGTCCGGTGGGATAGTGACCATGTTGTATTATTAGATGATGAAACAAAAGAAATTGCTAAAGAAATTATCAGAAATGACGCCCTTGACCGTGTTTATGTGGGGCTTGATTTTTTTGATGCAAGCATCAATCGGGTGGCAGCTTGGACAATTGGGATGCGTAACTGGCAGAAGGCATTATTATATGCCTTACTATGCCCTCATGAAAATCTCGCCAAACTTCAAAATGAAGACCGAATGACTGAGCTTCTTGCGTTTCAGGAAGAACTGAAAATGTATCCGGCGGGTGATGTGTGGAATTATTTTTGCCAGAAAAACAATATACCGGAGAAAGAAGACTGGCTTGCGAAAGTAATGCAATATGAGGAGGTTGTTTTGAGTAAAAGATGATATTAAGTGCGCTCATAAAACACCGGATGGAATTGTCATAACATCGAAATGTCAAATCGGTGGCTGGACAAAACTTAAATAATTAAAAACAGCACAATAGCGCATTGACACGTGTTGCATTGTTTGGCATTGTGTGGCATTATAAAAATAGTTAATTTGGAGGATAAAAACGATGATGAACGAATATGAAATAAAACAAGAAATGTGTGAAATCGGCAAAAGAGTATATAACCGCGGCATGGTTGCTGCGAATGACGGGAATTTTTCGGTCAAGCTGAATGAGCACGAATATTTATGTACGCCTACTGGGGTGAGCAAAGGTTTCATGACTCCTGATTATATTTGTAAAATTGATGCTAATGGAAATATTATCCAGGCAAATAAAGATTTTAAACCTTCATCGGAGATGAAAATGCACCTGCGTGTTTACCGCGAGCGCCCTGATGTCAAAGCGGTGGTACATGCCCATCCTTTGTACGCTACCAGTTTTGCTATCGCGGGGATTCCCCTGACCCAGCCGATTATGCCGGAAGCAATCATTACTTTGGGTTCTGTGCCGATTGCCGAATACGGTACCCCTTCAACAGATGAGATTCCCGATGCGATTTCAAAATATTTACAATCCTACGATGCGGTATTATTGGAAAATCACGGAGCGCTGACTTTTGCTGATTCTTTATTATCTGCTTATCATAAGATGGAATCAGTCGAGTTTTATGCCCAACTTTTATACCAATCGAAAATGCTTGGCGGGCCGAAAGAGTTAAGCCCGGAGCAAGTTAATGTTTTATATGGGCTTCGCAGCAAATTCGGCATGACCGGAAAACATCCGGCTGATATAATTGATTAATAGTGATGGTTCCTTATCGAGCTTTTTTGGTTATAAAAGGAGGGCAAATCATTGTCAACATATTTAGCTATTGATATTGGTGCTTCCAGCGGCCGGCATATATTAGGAAGTTTGGTTGACGGAAAGATTACGCTTTCCGAAATTCATCGTTTTAAGAACGGTTTTACCAAAAAGAACGGTTTTTTGTGCTGGGATATTGAGACATTGTTTGCAGAAGTTTTAACCGGTATCGCAAAATGTAAGGAAATTGGCAAAATTCCAGTTAGCTTAGGTATCAATACCTGGGGGGTTGATTTTGTTTTGGTGGATAAAAACGGCCAACTGCTTGGCGATGCGGTATCTTACCGTGATAGCCGGACCGATGGCATGGATGAGATATTGAGTGGAATTATTAGTGAGCAAGATTTATATCATCGCACCGGAATCCAAAAGATGATTTTTAATACCGTCTATCAGTTTATGGCCTTGCAAAAATATCAGCCGGAACTGCTGGAAGCCGCCGCCGGGTTCTTAATGATACCGTCCTATTTGAGTTATTTGCTTACCGGTGAGCGGCAGCATGAGTATACTATTTCATCTACGACAGCGCTGGTTAACTCCAAATCAAAGGCTTGGGATTTTGAGCTGATTAAAAAAATCGGGCTGCCGGAGAAGTTTTTCGGCGAAATCAAACCACCAGGGACAAATGTAGGCAATTTTTTGCCCGAAATCAAGCAACGTTTAGGTTTCGGTGCCGAGGTCATCTTACCCTGTACGCATGATACCGCTTGTGCAGTTGTCAGTGCGCCAATTGATGAAAAAAGCATCTTTCTATCCAGTGGGACGTGGAGTATTATCGGGGTTGAGCTTACTGAACCGATTTGTACCGAAGCAAGCCGGCAGAGTAACCTTGCCAATGAAGGTGGTTATCAATACCGCTTCCGGTATCTTAAGAATATCATGGGCTTGTGGATTATTCAAAGTATCAAAAAAGATTATAATGATGAATATAGTTTTAGTGATTTGGCTGATTATGCCGCAAAAAGTTCTGATTTTCCTTCAGTTTTTGATGTAAATGAACACCGTTTTCTTGCCCCGGAAAATATGGAAGCGGAAATAAAAGCTGCTTTAAAAGAATCAGGCCAACAAGTACCGGATAACATCGGCGAATTGATTTTTTGTGTTTATCATAGCCTTGCGGTGAGTTATGCAAAAACAGTAGTTGAAATTGAAACGATTACCGGAAAAATTTATGACAAAATCTGTATTGTCGGCGGGGGCAGCCAGGATGGTTATCTGAATGAATTGACTGCAAAAATTTGCAAAAAGAAAGTAACTGCCGGGCCGGTTGAAGGAACCGCGTTAGGGAATATTTTGGTTCAAATGATTAGTGCCGGTACGGTAGCAGGTCTTTTAGAAGCGCGCGAGCTGGTTAAGAAATCGTTTGTGATAAATGAGTATGTGTAGTAATATGGATAATTATATGTTCGGGCTGATTTTGGTTGACGGGTAGTGGAGGATTTGTAAGTGGATAAGCAAAACGAAAATATTGATACACCAAATTCTGAATATGAAAATAAACAATTTTACTTAATTGAGGAAGATAAAAAGATTTACGAAAATATCAAAGCAGTTCTTACCGAATCACAATCAAAGGTAATCAGTGCTATCAACTCCGCTATGGTGCAAGCATATTGGGAAATTGGGCGAGAAATAAATGAGGCGGTAGGCGAACGTGCCGAGTATGGCAAAAAACTTTTGCAATTTTTGGCAGAACGCTTGACTGCTGATTTTGGCAAAGGTTTTAAAATGTCAAATTTGCGTAATATGCGAAAATTTTATCAGACATTTCCAATTCGCTACGCACTGCGTAGCGAATTAAGTTGGACACATTATCGCTTACTTATGCGAGTTAATGAGCCTAAACGCCGTGAATTTTACTTAGCAGAAAGTGCTGATTCCGGTTGGACCGCAAGACAACTTGAAAGGCAAATTAACTCACTCTTCTATGAACGTTTACTTGCAACACAAAAAATGCATCGTGAAGAAGTCGCAAGAGAAATTTTTGAGAAAGTTCCTACAACAAAAGCTGATAATTTTTTAAAAGACCCTTATGTTTTGGAATTTTTAGACTTTAAAGATAACGTTAAATATAAAGTATTCGGTTCTTGCAGACAAAGAAAATTTGTATGTATCAAATTATATGTCATATCTTCCTACAGAGAATGAACTAAAAGCAAAGTTAGATTTCGAGCGTGAAGCTATCGAACGTAGGTTATTATTGGAAAAGGATTGTGATTGAATTATTGTATCTACAAAAATATTAAGGAGGATTACATGGCAAAAAACAGATTAATAGGGGATTACCCGGCGATTGGCATCCGGCCGACGATTGACGGCCGGCGCGGATATCTGAAAGTAAGGGAATCACTGGAAGAACAGACAATGAATATGGCAAAAGCGGCGGCCAAACTTTTTACCGAAAATTTGCGCTATTCAAATGGTGAACCGGTGCGGGTAGTTATCGCTGATACCACCATCGGCCACGTTTCCGAAACGGCGGCTTGTGCCGAGAAGTTTCGCAAAGAAGGAGTAGTGGTCAGCCTGACGGTGACACCTTGCTGGTGTTATGGTGCCGAAACAATGGATATGGACCCCCTAACGATTAAAGGGGTTTGGGGTTTTAACGGGACTGAACGCCCCGGTGCGGTATACCTTGCCAGTGTCCTTGCGACCCATGCGCAAAAAGGTTTACCGGCGTTCGGAATTTACGGCCACGATGTCCAAGCCGCCGATGCAACCGATATTCCTGCTGATGTTGTCGAAAAGCTGCTTCGTTTTGGCCGGGCAGCAGTTGCTTGCGCGACAATGCGCGGAAAGTCTTACCTGCAAATCGGTTCTATTTGTATGGGTATTGGCGGTTCGATTATTGACCCTGCTTTTATCGAAGAATATCTTGGAATGCGCGTTGAATCCGTTGACGAAGTTGAAATCATCCGCCGGATGGAAGAGGGAATTTTCGACAAGGCCGAATTTGATAAAGCTTATGCCTGGACACGGACAAATTGTACCGAAGGGTTTGACAAAAATCCTGAAATTGTCCAAAAATCAAGGGAAGAGAAGGATAAAGACTGGGAGTTTGTCGTCAAAATGATGGTAATTATTAAGGATTTGATGAACGGAAACCCTAACCTACCTGCTGGTTGTGAAGAAGAAATGGCCGGCCATAACGCGATTGCCGCCGGTTTCCAGGGGCAGCGCCAATGGACGGATTTTTATCCCAATTGCGATTTTCCGGAAGCACTGTTAAACACTTCGTTTGATTGGGACGGCCCGCGTGAGCCTTATATTCTGGCAACCGAAAACGATGTCCTTAATGGAATTGGCATGTTATTCATGAAGCTTCTGACCAATCGCGCCCAAATCTTCGCTGATGTGCGGACTTATTGGAGCCCTGAAGCAGTCAAAGAAGCAACCGGTTACGAGCTAACCGGCCTGGCGAAAGAAGCGGGCGGGTTTATCCACTTGATTAATTCCGGGGCGGCTTGCCTTGATGCAAACGGGGCGGCGAAGTACCCGTGCGGTACTCACGTACTTAAACCATGGTATGAAATAACTGAAGACGACCAAAAAGCAATTCTTGAAAATTCGACTTGGAATGCCGCGGATAATGGGTACTTCCGCGGCGGCGGTTATTCATCACGGTTCTTAACTGAAGCGGAAATGCCGGTGACGATGATTCGTTTGAATCTGGTTAAAGGGCTTGGGCCGGTCGTGCAAATTGCCGAAGGTTTTACAATAAAACTACCGGCTGAAGTGTCGGATAAAATTTGGAAACGCACTGATTATACCTGGCCATGTACTTGGTTTGCGCCAAGGACAACCGGGGCAGGGCCATTTAAAACCGCTTATGATGTGATGAATAACTGGGGTGCGAACCATGGTGCAATTAGTTACGGCCATATCGGTGCCGATGTGATTACGCTCTGTTCAATGCTCCGGATTCCGATTTCTATGCACAATGTTGCCGAAGAAGATATTTTCCGTCCGGCCGCCTGGAATGCTTATGGGATGGATAAAGAGGGCCAGGACTACCGCGCTTGCAAAGCTTATGGGCCGCTGTTTGGATAGGAGCAAAATGTTACAACCGCAACACGAAATATTATTTTTTGAATCCGAAATTAAAAACTTAGTTTGGGGAAATGAAAATTGGACTATCTCTGCCCACAATCATGGTGATGTAAAAGTCAAAGAAGGCAGCTATGCCGGTATGACTTTGTCACAGTTGTGGGCGGGGTTTCCGGAATTGTTTGGGCAGCATAAAAATGGCAATGCTATCTTCCTTGATGGAAAAAAGCAACAGTGTGAATCATTCCCCTTACTTGTGAAAATTATTACTGCGAACGAAGACCTAAGTATTCAAGTCCATCCCGACGACTATTATGCCAATGAAAATGAAAATGGTTCGTTGGGGAAAACGGAATGTTGGTATATTCTTGATTGCGCTGATGATGCCCGCCTGGTTCTTGGGCATAATGCAAAAGACTGGGCTGAATTAAAACAAATGATTGATAACGGCCGTTTTACGGAATTGATTCGTGAAATGCCAATCAAACCGGGCGATTTTATCCAAATGAACCCTGGAACTATTCATGCTATCAAAGGTGGTATCAAGCTCCTTGAAATTCAGCAGTCCAGCAATATCACTTACCGTTTGTATGACTATGGCCGGACTGTTGATGGTGAATCGCGCCCGCTTCATCTTAGTCAAGCGCTTGACGTAATCATATGTCCGGCACCTTCTGCGGATGAAAGCATCGTTCCCGCCGGTGAGAGGCCGTTAAATCAATTTTATCAGTTAATCAGTTGTGATTATTATACGGTTTGGGAATTACCGGTTTACGGTACGGTTACAGTTAATCAAGATTTCCCTTTTCTAATTGTCTGCGTTATCACCGGTTCAGGTGAAATCAATGGCAAATCAATTCAAACCGGCGACCACTTTATCCTGCCTTTCGGGTTTGGGGAAGTGAACTTCAGTGGTGAGATGCGGTTGGTATTGGCAGCTGTGTAAAACAATTAAGGTGCGCTCTTTACCGCTTTTTCTCTGTCCGAAGAACCTCTTTCAACAAAGCTTTTGTTGACTAATATATTTTCGTATATTATACTGTTAATAACTTACATATTTTTGTTATATAAATAATAATTAACAGTTCTGCGAAAGTGCTTAAGTTCTTGTGTTAACAAGATCGTGAAGCCGGATGGGAGGAAAGTGTGAAGAAATTAGAAATAAAAGAACCAAGCTCAATTTGCTATCAGTTTATGGCGTTTCCATTAATGGTAATGGAATGTAATTCAAAATCATATGAATGGATTTATGGGAATTTTATCCAAACATGTTTTGATACCGCGTACCATAAAGCTCCGGTGCCATTTTACTTTTATATATTTGATTACACAATATCACCATTTTTGGAAGTGCATAAAATTAATAGGGATTTTTTGAATTTTAATAAAATTAAAATTTTAGACCTGGTCAAAAATTCAATAAACAATAACTATTATATCTACTTAAATTTGGATGAGTTTTATGTACCACAAAGGTTCTCTTATAAAGTCAAGCATTTTTCTCATGATTGTTTAATCCACGGTTATGATTTAGAAAAAAAAGAAATTTACTTATTTGGATATAGTAGTAAATGGCAGATAGAGTCAACGAGTATATCGTTTGATGAATTTGAACTAGCTTACATGAATTTAGAGCTTATAGACACCGAACTAACTTATATCAATTTATATAGATGCAAAGAATCTGGGCAGTATGCATTAAAATTAGATATGATTGTCAAACAGTTAATCGAGTATTTAGAAGGAATTAACTCATCCGAGCAATTTTCCATGCTAAAAGAACCATTCGAAAGAGCCTATGGCATGAATTTTTATCAATATATAGGTGAGTATTTATTAAACTGCGAGACTTATAACATTGAATATGATATAAGAGTTTTTCATTTTTTATTTGAACATAAAAAAATTATGGAAAATCGCATACGTTATTTGCTAGAGACATCACGAATTAAAGATGAAGCTTTATTAAATGATTGGGAGGGTATAGCGGAAGATGCATTAGTGATTAAGAATAAGGTCATGAAATTGCAGGTTTTACGCAAATATGATTACCAGGATTTGAACAATAGAATCCAAATATTAGGGAAGAATGAAAGAAAAGTTTTAATTGAGACAATTTACCACTTAGAGAGTTTAATCGATTAAATAAGGCAAGCTCAATTGACACAACAAAAGATTTCCGATTACTTTCGAAAATCTTTGCGGTTATATCTTACCGTTTCCCCTTAACCAATTCTTGCAAAGTCCGGAAGTCCGATGGCCCCGCTTCCAAGAAAACGCGGTGAAACTCATAATCGCTGTATTTTTCCCCCCACAAACTTTTCGCTTTGTCTTTAAGTGATAGAATTTCTAAATAACCCAAGTAATATTTCGGATAATTAGCCGGTTCACTGACGATATAATCAAAAATGGAAATACAAACATTTTTATCAACAATACCAATAGTAACAAGAATTTTTCGTACTTGGTCAAGGTCAGCCCCATCGTAATGGATAGCGATGTCAAGTAATGAATAAAGTCCCAACTGAAGCGCGTGGTTTAACCGGATATATTCATACAAATAATCTACTTCCGGATAGTCGGCAATCATCAAATCTTTCGCAAAATTAAAAGATTCCATTTCGACATATAAAGCCCAGCCTTCCTGATATCCGCCGAAATGCAGAATGTGGCGGAGCGGGTTGCCGTTTGTTTGCTCCATAAAAAAGCGGTTAAAAACAGTTTGATAAAGGTGGCCGGGATAACCTTCATGTGCTAATGTAGTATAAAGGGAAAGGCCGTTTAAATTATTTTTTTGATTAATGTAAATCGTATTTTTCCAGTAATAATCAATCGGCGGTGACAAATAATATGCCGGGCTTGCATAATTCTCCATTGCCGGTGAAACTTTTTTAACCTTTAATTCGATGTCGGCGGGAAAAGAGGGGAAATCCGTAGCCATTTTATCCTTCAAATCATTAAGCATCACTTCCGGTGTATCAAGGAAAAATGGTATATTAGATTCATCTTGCATATCCAGCAAATCAGGATGCAAACGGATTAAGTTAACAAGTTCATTATAATTTTGCCGGAAGTCTTTGAAAAGCCACTCTTTAATTTCTTCAATACTCCGCCGTGACCCGGTCGTTTGCGCAAGCAGATGGAGATAATATTCCTGGCCTTCCGGGAAATGGGCAAGCCCCATATCGTTTTTTCCCGCACCCTTTAGTAAAAATAGCTCATCGCCGGTCCGGGTATAAGCGGGGGCAACAACTGTTAGTAAAAGCCGGTCATTTTCCGCGGTATAATCGTTCATTTGCCTTGTGGTCAGTAAATCGTTATCTACCAGCATTTGAATCCGTTCCTTAAATGAAATTTGTAAAAAATGAGTCCCTGCCAAAATCTCATTTTTATCAATAATCATATCACATTGTTCAATGACCCTGTCAGCCGCCCGGTCTGACATAAATAAACCGGCGGCCGCTTTTTCCCGCGCAAAAGCGCATAAGCCAGCCAGATAATCATCGATTTGGTCGAGGATTTGCAAATAATTTTCAACATCGGTAACCGACCGGAAAGTATAATCATTTAAAAGAATCGGCAGCATTACTTGTGCCCCGGAATTTGGCGAGAATGGTTCATCATAGAAATGAAAACGCTGGCCGTCTTTAAGGTTCAATAAATAAGATTTTAACAGATTGTATGTATAACGGTCCTCCGGTGAAAGAAATGCCGAGGTGATACCTTCAAGTGACATGATGACATCATTTAATTCCTCCTCGCGCGAATTAATTTCCGCAGGGACATAAGGGGTAAGCCGGGGAATATAGGTAATTCCGAAATTTTCCGGATAAGCAATTGTATAATGCATATTTAAAGCGTTTGCGGTAAGTTCATTAATAAAAAGTTCGCGTGATAACTGGGCAAATGTCCGGCGGTCATTGATTAGGGTATAACCAAAAACAAATAAACAGGACAAAAGAATCATAATAGTGATGGTTATTAATTTTTTTATATCAAAGCGTAGTTTGTTTTGGGAACTAGATTTTTGCGACAATTTCAATTTTGCACCCTGCGGAATCTTTACCCCTAATATATGCGCTGATGGCTTAGTGTAGACGTGAGAGGAAAACTATGGTATTTTATAAATGGTGTTAGTTTGAACAACTTTATATTTTATGAAAGGCGAAAAAATGAACAATCTTGAACTCAAAAAAACAGCTAATGCAGTCCGTAAAGGAATTGTAACGGCAGTGTACAGTGCCAAAGCCGGCCACCCCGGCGGCTCGTTATCGGCGGCAGATATTTACACCTACTTATACTTTGAAGAAATGAATATTGACCCTGCGAATCCGGATAAAGAAGACCGTGACCGCTTCGTCCTTTCTAAAGGGCATACCGCACCGGGGCTTTATTCAGCAATGGCCAACCGGGGCTATTTTCCGGTTGCCGACCTTGTTACCCTAAGAAAGCTTGGTTCCAATCTTCAGGGGCATCCAAGTATGCAGTACATTCCCGGTATTGATATGAGCAGCGGCTCATTAGGCCAGGGGGTTTCCGTAGCTTGTGGAATGGCTCTTGCCGGTCAAATGGACGGTGCGCCGTATCGTGTATATACATTAGTTGGTGACGGGGAAATTCAAGAAGGCCAGATTTGGGAAGCAGCAATGTTTGCCGGCCACCGTAAACTTGACAATTTGGTTGTTATTGTTGACAATAACGGTTTGCAAATCGACGGCCCTGTTGATGAAGTATGCTCCCCTTATCCAATTGATAAAAAATTCGAAGCTTTTAATTTCCATGTTATCAATATAGATGCCCACGATTATGATGAAATTAGGGCGGCTTTCAAAGAAGCCCGCGCAACCAAAGACAAACCTACTTGTATTATTGCCCGTAGCTTAAAAGGTAAAGGTATTTCTTTTATGGAAGGGCAATGCGCCTGGCACGGGACCGCACCAAATGATGAACAATATAAAACGGCGATAGCGGATCTTGATAAGATTGATACAGAATTAGCGGAGGTTAAATAAATGAGTGAACAGAAAAAAATTGCAACTCGTGAGAGTTATGGAAATGCCCTCGTTGAATTGGGCGCAAAATATGAAAATGTTGTTGTCCTTGATGCTGATTTAGCTGCTGCGACCAAAACCGGTGTTTTTATGAAATCATATCCTGACCGCCACATCAACTGCGGGATTGCCGAGTGTAATATGACCGGAATTGCCGCCGGGCTAGCGACTTGCGGCAAGATTCCCTTTATCAGTTCTTTTGCAATGTTTGCCGCCGGGCGGAATTTTGAGCAAGTCCGCAATTCGATTGGTTATCCCCGCCTTAATGTGAAAATCGGTGCTACCCATGCCGGCATTACGGTAGGTGAAGATGGTGCAAGCCATCAATGTAATGAAGATATTGCCCTAATGCGGGTTATCCCCGGTATGGTGGTGATGAACCCGGCTGATGATATTGAAGCAAAAGCCGCCGTTCATGCCGCTGCCGCTTATAAAGGCCCGGTTTATATGCGTTTTGGCCGCGCCGCCTGCCCGGTTATCAATGACCGCCCCGAATACAATTTCGAAATCGGTAAAGGTGAGGTTCTGCGTGAAGGAAGTGATGTTACAATAGTTGCGACCGGAATCTGCGTTGGTTCAGCCCTTGAAGCGGCTGAAAAACTTGCTGTTGACGGTATTAGTGCAGAAGTAATCAATATTTGTACGATTAAACCGCTTGATGAAAAATTAGTGCTTGAAAGTGCAAAGAAAACCGGCAAAGTAGTAACTGCCGAAGAACATTCAATCATCGGCGGGCTTGGCAGTGCTGTTTGCGAAACCCTCGCCGAAGCCGGAAATGTTGCTTCTGTTTACCGTATCGGTATCCGTGATGTTTATGGTGAATCCGGAAGCGCCGCCGCCCTTGTTGAAAAATACCGTCTTGATGCAAAAGGTATTTATGAGCAAGTTAAGGAGTTTATGTTAAAAGGAAGATAATATATCTCGCAGGAGAGATATATTATCTGACTTATGGTAAAAAATAAATAATATGAGTAAAATAAAAATATGATTATGTTATCCCCCTCAATCCTCGCCGCCGATTTCTCAATTCTCGGCCGACAAATAAATGAACTTAATGAGATGGGCGAAAAAGCCCCCTACATCCATATCGATGTGATGGATGGCATTTTCGTCCCCTCAATTTCCTTTGGAATGCCCGTTATTGAATCCATCCGCAAGACCACGGAAAAAGTTTTTGACGTCCATCTCATGATTATGGACCCGCACCGTTATATCAAGGAGTTTCGCAATAGTGGCGCCGATATCATTACCTTTCATCTTGAAGCTTGCGATACCCCGCGTGACCTTATCGGCGAACTGCATACGATGGGAATAAAAGCCGGTATCACCATTAAACCCGAAACTCCCGTTGAACTACTTTATCCTTACCTTCATGAAGTCGAGATGGTTCTCATCATGAGTGTTAACCCCGGTTTTGGCGGTCAGGAATTTATCGGTGATTCGCTTGAGCGGGTTAGGAAAGTGCGCAATTATATTGATGAAAATAAGCTTATCACTGATATTCAGGTTGATGGCGGCATTTATCATGACAATGTCAAGGAAGTCCTTGATGCCGGGGCGAATGTAATCGTCGCCGGTTCCGCTATCTTCAGTGGTGATATTAAGGAGAATGTAAGCAAGTTTAATGATATTTTTATAAGGTATAATTAGTTTATTAAAAGGGGGCCTATGCATGATGTAATCATTATCGGCGGCGGCGTTATCGGTTGCTGTATCGCCCGTGAATTAGCCAAAAAACAACTCAAAACCGCTGTTTTGGAAAAAAAATCCGATATTGGCGAAGGAGCTTCTAAAGCAAACAGCGGGATAGTCCATGCCGGCTTTGATGCAACGGCCGGTACTTTAAAGGCGCGCTTTAACTTAAGCGGCAGTGAAATGATGCCGGGCCTTTCTGAAGAACTTGATTTTGATTACAGAAATAACGGTGCAATGGTTCTTTGCTTTAATGAAGAAGATAAAGGAAAGCTGGAAGAACTTTTAGAGCGGGGTTTAAAAAACGGCGTTACCGGCCTTGAGATTTTGTCTCAAGATGCAGTGCGGGAAAAAGAACCCGCAATTAATGAAAATGTGAAATATGCCCTTTATGCCCCAACCGGGGCAATCGTCTGCCCTTTTAACCTGACGGTAGCTATGGCGGAAAATGCCGCTGCCAATGGAGTCGAATTTTTTCGCGAAAAAGAAGTAATTAAAATAGAGAAAAATAACACATGTTATTTAATTTTAACCGGCGATGGTGATAGTTTTGAAACAAAGGTTATTGTTAATGCGGCCGGTGTTTTTGCTGACGATATTCACTTAATGGCTAGTGCTATTCCCCTTACGGTTACGCCGCGAAAAGGTGAATATCTTTTGTTTGACAAAACGGTTGGTGAAATGGTCAGACATACCCTTTTCCAAATGCCGACCGCATATGGAAAGGGTGTCCTTATCACCCCGACTGTCCACGATAATCTTTTGATGGGGCCAACTGCTGAAGATATTGATGACAAAGCAGGAATAAATACAACCGCCGATGGACTTGATATCGTGCTGAAAAAAGCCGGGGACAGTATCAAGGAAATCCCAAGGCGGGAAATAATCACTTCTTTTGCCGGATTGCGGGCCAATTCCGGCCAAGGTGACTTTGTCATTGCGGAAGCAAGTGACAGCCCCGGTTTTATTGATGTGGCAGGGATTGATTCACCGGGCCTTTCAAGTGCCCCGGCGATTGGAATATATGTTGCTGAACTAGTAGAAAATATCCTGCCTTCCGCCGATAATCCTGAATTTGTTAGCAAACGCACAGGCATCAAATCCCGTGCCGGTGAGGTCATCTGCCGTTGTGAAACTATCACAAGAGCCGAAATAATTGAAGCAATCCGCCGGACGAATAATCTATTCAAAAATCCCGGCACCGTCAGCTTGGATAGCGTAAAACGCCGTGTCCGCCCCGGAATGGGCCGTTGCCAGGCCGGTTTTTGCGCCCCGCGTGTGATTGAATTAATTGCCGCGGAATTAAAGATTGATAAGACGGCAGTTACCAAAGCCGGGCCGGGTTCAAATGTTTTAGAGGGATTTTTGTAGATATCTTAAAAGTAAGACAGACAAAAACATCTCGCAGGAACCTTAGGCCGTCTTCTTCCCGAGATAAAACGATTATGGAAGCCAATTAGGCCATAGTGACGGAGAGAGTTTATTGTCTGGCTTACATTTTATAACAGTTGGAGAACTATTTATGAAAACAGACCTAGCCATCATCGGCGGCGGGCCGGCCGGAATGGCGGCGGCAGTAGCCGCATACGGCCAAGGAACAAAGAATATTGTTATTATTGAACGTGATAAAGAACTTGGCGGTATTTTAAACCAATGTATCCATCATGGTTTTGGCTTGCATACTTTTAAGGAAGAATTGACCGGCCCTGAATATGCCTTACGCTATATCGCGATGGTTGAAGAAAGAAAAATACCCTGCCTTCTGCTTTCAATGGTGGTAAAAATTGATTCGGGGGAAGAGCCGGGGGGGACACACCGCTTAAGCGTTATGCAAGATGAAAAAGGGCTTTTCGAAATCGAAGCGAAAGCGGTTATCCTGGCAATGGGCTGCCGTGAACGCCCCCGCGGGGCATTGAATATTCCCGGTTATCGCCCTGCTGGTATTTATAATGCCGGCCAGGCGCAATATTTTGTTAATATCGAAGGTTTTATGCCCGGAAAAAATGTTGTTGTTTTAGGTTCCGGTGATATTGGCCTGATTATGGCGCGGCGCATGAAACTTCAAGGCGCCGATGTCAAAATGGTTGCGGAGATTATGCCTTATTCCGGCGGCCTGACCCGAAATATAGTCCAATGTCTTGAAGATTTTGATATCCCGCTGAAAATGAGCCATACCATTATTGATATTGACGGCAATGACCGCTTAAAAGGGGTTACGATTGCAGCAGTTGATGAAAACCTGAAACCTTTACCCGAAACCGCTGAATATATTTCTTGCGATACCCTGCTTTTATCCTGTGGTTTGATTCCTGAAAATGAATTGAGTATCGCCGCTAATACTGATATTGATGATGTTACGGGCGGGCCGGTGGTTAATGATAGGTTTGAAACTACTGTCCGTGGTATCTTTGCCTGTGGTAACGTTTTGCATGTCCATGATTTGGTTGACAATGTTTCTCGTGAAGCAGCGGCGGCCGGAAAAGCCGCCGCGGACTACATTATTGCAGATATATCTGATTGGGGGGAAGCAAAAAGACCCAAGATTCCGCCTAAAACCCGTTACACTCCAAAAGCTGACCGCAATTTTGACAACCAACTGGTTTGTATCGGTTGCCCGGCAAGTTGCTTAGTTACTGTAACGAAGCAGGGTGATGGCTCTTTAACTGTCACCGGGAATAAATGCCCGGTTGGTGATGAATATACCCGCAAAGAATTAACCGCCCCGACCCGGTATATCGCTTCGCTCATCCGGGTAAACGGCGGAAAAAATAACGTTGTTTCTGTAAAAACAGCGGCTGATATCCCCAAAGAAAAAATATTTGACTGTATGGCGGAAATCCGCAAAACCACGGTAACAGCCCCGGTTAAAGCCGGTGATGTCCTGATTAAAAATGTGGCCGGGACGGGGGTAGATATCATCGCGACGTGTAATAATTATGACTAATTCGGGCGTGAGTGACATTCTGACTTCGCAAGCAGGCCCTTGAAAAACGTCGTTACTTAGATAGTGTTTTTTACCTGTCTTATGTAACGCAACGTTTTTCTCGGAGCGAAAGCGTGTCCTGCGGTGAAGTGCAGAGATGTCACACGCGGAAGAAATTCGTTTTAAGAAGGAGACAACCATGCCTCAATACATCCTCGCCTTAGACCAAGGCACTACCAGCTCCCGCTGTATTATCTTTGACCATAACGGGGCGATTAAAAGTCTAGCCCAAAAGGAATTTACGCAACTTTATCCCCAGCCGGGATGGGTTGAACATAATCCGATGGAAATCTGGTCTTCGCAGCTTGCGGTCGCCGCCGAGGCGATGGCACAGGCCGGGCTTACTACTTCGGATATCAAAGCAATCGGAATTACTAACCAGCGTGAAACGACTATTGTTTGGAACAAGGATACCGGCGAACCGATTCATAATGCGATTGTTTGGCAGTGCCGCCGGACGGCTGAAAAAGTCGAGGAACTAAAAAGCCTTAATTTAACTGATTATATCCGTGAACATACCGGGCTGATTCCCGATGCCTATTTCAGTGCAACGAAAATCGCCTGGCTTTTAGATAATATTGACGGGGCGCGGGCCCGGGCTGAAGCCGGAGAGCTATTATTCGGCACAGTTGATACCTGGCTGGTTTGGAAACTCACCGCCGGGAAAAAACATGTCACCGACCTGACTAATGCTTCCCGGACGATGATTTTTGATATCCATCGTTTATGTTGGGATGAAAAATTATTGACTACTTTGAATATTCCCGCAAATATTTTACCCGAGGTATACCCGTCCGGCTATCACTTTGGTGATACTGACCCTGCCGTTCTTGGCGGGGAAATACCCATTGCCGGAATTGCCGGCGACCAACAGGCGGCTTTATTCGGCCAATGTTGTTTTGAAAAAGGTGAGGTAAAAAATACTTACGGCACCGGTTGCTTTTTGTTGATGAATACCGGAAATGAAGCAATTACTTCCCGCCATGGATTGATTACGACGATTGCAGCATCAGTTGCAGGTAAAAAACCGTCGCCCGGCAACGACAATTCTAAGAGAATTACTTCGCAATTCTCCTTAAATAGTTCACATATCTGCGATTTTTCGCCTGCTTATGCCCTCGAAGGCAGCGTTTTCGTCGCCGGGGCAGCAGTGCAATGGCTTCGTGACGGGATGCGGATGATAAAGTCGGCATCGGAATCGCAGGAATATGCCGAAAAAGTTGCTGATACCGAGGGCTGTTATTTAGTTCCTGCTTTTACCGGCCTTGGCGCACCCTATTGGAATCCTTACACCCGCGGTGTCCTTGTAGGGATAACTCGCGGTTTTACAAAAGAGCATTTTATCCGCGCCGCTCTTGAAGCAATCGCTTACCAGACCGTTGATGTGCTTAAAGCGATGGAAGAGGATGCCGGAGTTTTAATTACCGGCCTGAAAGTTGATGGCGGCGCCAGCGCTAACGATTTCCTAATGCAATTTCAAGCTGATATTTTGAATGCTGAAGCCCATCGCCCTGAATGTATTGAAACAACCGCTCTAGGGGCGGCTTATTTAGCCGGGTTGACGGTCGGATTTTGGGCTGATATGAACGATATTCGGCAAAACTGGCATCTTAACCGCACTTTTGCCCCGTCAATTGAGGCTAAGCAGCGCGAAAACCTTCTCTCCGGTTGGAGAAAAGCGGTTAAATGCGCATTGGCATGGGAATAAAGTAGGACTATCAATTCATCTATTATTATGATATAATCATAAGCTAACATATAACCCAAAACCCGGAGAAAATCGTATGGAAAAAAAAGAGTTTGCCCAAGGGACATTACTTTGCGAAATGGGCCAGCCAATTGACAAGTTGTATCTTATTCTTGATGGGACTGTGACTGCCACCTATGACGGAGGCGATGAAGTGATATTGCAGAAAGGCCAGGTTATTGGTATCGCCGGTCTTTGTCATGACAATTATCGTTTTACAGTGAAATGCACTACCAAAATAATCGCCGCCGTTTATCCCTATGCCGGAGGCCAGATTATTAATCTGCTTAAAAAACATCCGGAGGCAAAAACATACTTTGCATCTTCGATTACCCGGCAACTCTTAGAAGTCCTTAATCATTACAAAAAGAAAAAGGCTGAAGGTATCAATCTTTATAATGTATTTGACCGGGCGTACAAATATTATCTGGAAATGTGTGAAAGCAATAACATCGCGGTACGGACATTACCCGGCCAGGATGAAATTGAAGAAATGCAAATCGATGACGACCTTGAACCTTGGATTGACGGTTTTCACCGGACCCTTTACAACCTAATCAGTAAAGCGGAAGACCCGGCGGCAATCAGCATAGATTTTTTCAGTGGTTATATTATCAAAATGGGTAAAAGTATCTTCCATGCCGTCACAATCCTCAAACAAATCGCGGAATACCGTGCCGGTATCATGCACATGATTATCAATGATGACCGCCTTGATATGTTTGAGTTACTTTCAGCAACTTTTTTACGTACTTACATTCTTGCCGACAAAGAAAAACCTAGCATGGCGATGATGGATGAAATAATTAACCTCATTAAGTCATCGGCTGGTGAAAATGCTGAACACGAGGAACGGATTAATGAATTTCTCGCGAAGCTAAATGACTCAAGCCAAGGTAAACAAGCAACCGGAAGTGATGAAACAAACCCGGATCAGTCAGCGGAACTTAGAGATTCGCTCACGACAATTTTTGAATATGTTGAGTATCCGGCTGAAGAAAGTGATATTTTCAAAAAAGAGTTGCTTTTATACAAGAAAACCACCAACAAGTCATCAACGGAAGATGTTGACCGCAAAAGAAGAATGGTTATTTCAAAACACTTTTATCAGATTTATAGTGCCGCAGTACTTAAAAGCCTTGATGACAAAAAAATTCCTCGGATCATCAAAATGTTCTTAAACTTTGGTTATGTTGATGAGGGGCTTGCCGGTTTGGAAAACGCATCCTATCTTTACAATATTGTTGAACATATCCCAACCAACCCGGAAAAGGGCATCTTCACTTTTTATGAATGGTTAGTAGCAATTTATCAAGGGAAACGGGCTCCGTGCCGCAATGAATTTGACAACGATTTCTTTGATTATATCAACGAATTAAAACGAAACCACAAAATCACCCCGGCGGAAGCAACAGAAATGATGACCGATACCCGGAAGATGGTTATTTATGAGCTGGAAAATTCTTTCCCGAGTGCCAATAAAGTTACTTATGGGCGGGTAACTACTTTTTGCCCGGTATTTTCCGAGCACAATCTACTTAGGTCACTTAAGCAAATGATGCTTAGTGCTGATATTGTCAGCAATGCAATCGGTGATATCTGCCGGAAAGATTTTGGCGCATTTTGCCGGGAATCGGTTTTTGCCCAGCCCGAGAATGGCATCGCGAAAGAAACGATTAATACCGAAGTTTTGCCTGATGTGATTTTGTACCCCAATGTCGGAAGCCGCGGGGTAATGTGGCAAGAAATTGAGGGTAAAAAACGTCGCACTCCGGCTCGTTTTATGTTATCATTATTTCATGCCGACGACCTTACGAAAATCTTGTACCGGCTGGTTGCCGAGTTCCGTTGGGAAATGTGCAAGCGGATTCAGGGGGCAAGATGGAATGATGCTTCCGAACGTTCGCTTACCAGCGATTATTCCGATTACATAGCCTCGTATCGTAAGAATAATGATTTGTCCAGTGACGTGAAAGAAAAAATCAAGTCCGACTTGGGCAAATGTAAAAACCGGACGAAGGAAATGTTTATCCTGGATTATAATAGCTGGCTACAATATGAAAGTAATGGTGCCCCCCGGCTCAACAAGGTTGCCCGTTCGATTTTGTTTGCTTACTGCCCCTTTAGCAAAGAAATTCGGGGTAAATTGCGGGTTAACCCATTTTATACTGAAACCTTGGATCGGTATGATACCCGCTTGAAAAACTCGCTCCGCTATTATGATAATTTATATAAGAGCCTGAAAAACAAAGGTTTTGAAGTTCCCGCCGAAATAATTGAGACCCGCCGTTTGATGGAACTTTAGAATAGAGGAAAATTAATGAACAAAAAATACTACATTACCACTGCGATTGCTTATGCTTCCGGAAAACCGCATATCGGAAATGTTTATGAGATAATTATGGCCGATTGCCTCGCCCGTTTTAAGCGGCTGGAAGGATATGATGTTTTTTTTCAGACCGGTACTGATGAACATGGGCAGAAAATCGAACTGAAAGCTGCTGAAGCCGGACTTGAACCTCGTGCTTTTGTTGATGAGATTGCCGGAAAAATCCGTGATTTATTTGACTTAATGAATACTTCGTATGACAAATTTATCCGGACAACCGATTCTGACCATGAACTTCAAATCAAAAAGATGTTTAAGCGTTTTTATGAACAAGGTGATATCTATAAAAGTGTTTATGAAGGGCTTTATTGTGCCCCCTGTGAATCATTTTGGACAGAGTCTCAATTAGTAGAGGGCAAATGTCCCGATTGTGAGCGGGAAGTGCAGTCATCGCAAGAAGAAGCTTATTTTTTCAAAATGAGTAAATACGCCAACCGTTTAATTGAGCATATTAATAATAACCCCGGTTTTATCCGCCCCGTCTCCCGCAAAAATGAGATGATGAACAATTTCCTCCTACCCGGGCTTCAGGATTTGTGTGTCTCACGGACATCGTATAAATGGGGGATTCCCGTTGATTTTGACGACAAACACGTCGTTTATGTATGGATGGATGCGCTCAGCAATTATATCACCGGAATCGGTTATGATTGTGACGGCAATCATACTGCTCAATACAAAAAACTATGGCCGGCAGATTTGCATTTGATTGGCAAAGATATCGTCCGTTTTCATACGATTTATTGGCCAATTTTCATAATGGCGCTTGGTGAGCCTTTGCCGAAACAAGTTTTTGGGCATCCCTGGTTATTGATGAGCGATGGCAAAATGAGTAAATCCAAGGGTAATCTCCTTTATGCTGATGATTTAGTAAAAATATTTGGTGTTGATGCTGTCCGCTTTTTTGTTTTGAATACACCTTTTGACCAAGATGGTACTATTTCTGTTGAGCTGATGATTGAGCGGATAAATACCGACCTTGCGAATGTACTTGGAAATCTTGTAAACCGGACGGTGGCAATGAGTAACAAATATTTCGGCGGGGTTGTAAGTGATACAGGGGTTTCTGCGTCGGTTGATGAGGAGTTAAAAGTAATAGCAACCGAACTGACTGACCGAGTCAGTCAAAAAATGAATGAAATAAGGCAGGCCGAAGCCCTTGATGAAATATTTGCCCTCTTTAAACGTTGCAACAAATATATTGATGAAACCGAGCCATGGCTCCTTGCCAAAGATGAAGCAAACCACGGCCGCTTAAATACGGTGTTATATAACCTTGTCGAAGCAATCAGTATCGGCGCGGTTTTGCTTGCGCCGTTTATGCCGGAAACAGCAGATAAAATTACGAAACAACTTAATTCACCGCCCCGCGCTTATGATGATTTAGGATGCTTTGGCCTTTATCCAAGCGGTACCAAAGTAACGGAAAAACCGGAAATATTATTTGCCAGACTTGACCCGAAAATGATTCTAAATGAGGTCGCAAGTGAGTAAGAAAGATAAAGCTTTCTCGCAGGAACCTTAGGCCGCCTTCTTCCCGAAAGAAAGTTTATATTTTACACCGATTAGGCCGTAGTGACGAAGAGATACTTTATCTGACTTACGAGTATTATTCAACAATATAGAGGTACAAGATGATTAAAAAAGAATCACTATACTACGAATCACGTTCACAAGGCCAAAAAGTCCATGCAATTAGATGGATACCGTCCGGTGATATAAAAGCAATTCTTTTTATTGCCCACGGAATGGCGGAGTATATCGACCGTTATGATGCGTTTGCTACTTATCTGGCCGAGCGGGGCATTCTTGTTGCCGGTTGTGATTATATCGGGCACGGGAAATCAGTGGTCGGCCAGGAGCTGTATGGCTATTTTTGCCCTCGTGATGCGGCAACGGTCATTATCCGCGACGTCCACCGCCTGAAAAAAATTATCCAGGCCGATTATCCCGGGTTACCGCAGATAATCATGGGGCATAGTTTTGGCTCCTTTGTAGTTCGGAATTACCTTTGCCGTTATGGTACCGGGGTGAATGCTGCTATTCTTATGGCAACGGGGATGCCGCCGAAAGGTTTGATTTTAGTATCGCGCTTTCTTGCAAACTTGCAGGCGATGTTTATAGGTGCGGATAAACCGGGTAAATTTCTTAATAAACTGGCCTTTGACGGTTATAATAAACGAATAAAAGATGCCGGTTCAAGATTTTCGTGGCTTAGCGTTAATAAAGAAAACGTTGAAAAATATGATGCCGACCCTTTATGCGGGTTCATATTTACGGTTAATGGTTTTCAGACTTTATCGGAAATGATTTATCGTTTGTATAACCCGAAAAACTTGGCAAATATGCCCGCTGATTTGCCGGTATTGATGGTTGCCGGCACCGAGGACCCGGTCGGTGATTATGGTGAGGGTACGAAAAGGGCGAGAAAAAGCCTTAAAAAAGCGGGGATGCGTGATACATCATTGAAACTTTATCCATGGGGGCGCCATGAGATTCTTCATGAAGCCGAAAAAGATGAAGTTTATCAAGATATTATTAACTGGCTGAATGACAAGTTAGATTTGAAGATTGAAGGTTAAAATGAAACGGATATCAATATTTTTATTACTTATATTTTTCTTTACCGCCGCCGGCCCGTCCGGAAGCGTTACGGTTTATGCCAATAGCGGTGCTTTTGATTTTTTATCTGAATATAAAGATCAATTTAAAGAGCTATTTTCCGATGTTGATGACAAAACAGTTACGGAAGCGTTTGATTTTATCCAGGATAAAATTGCTGAAGGCAGCCTTGAATCAGAATCCGGAATCGAGAATGCCATCAAAGAAGGTAAGGATAAATTCAAAGTCAGCGGCGAATTAAGCGAACAACAGATTAAAAGCATGGTTGAGTTGGCGACAACGCTTGAGGATATGGGCTTTAACAGCGAACGGATTATTGGAAAAGCCAAATCGATGTATCAGGAATATGGTATCAATTTTATCGACCATGCAGAAGAGTTGATATTTGATGCGGTTAAAGACTCAATTGGAAGTGCGATCCGGAATGCAATCAATGAATTTTTTCGGATGATCAGCGATTTTTTCAAAGATTTAATAAATAGTTTCAGATAATAACTATTGCTTTTTGTCAGCATATAATATATACTGAAAATAATGGTACTGAAGTACCATACAGGAGTTTGCAATGGAAAATTCGCTTCCGTGCCGCATAAGATTTGCCCGTAGTGATGAGTGGGATGAAGCGATGACACTGGTATGGAAGACTTTTTTAGTTTTTGAAGCACCGGTTTATCTTCCGGAAGGTGTCAAAAGCTTTGAAAATTTTATCACCGACTCAACATTGAAAAGAATGTTTGAAATGGGTTCATACCAAATGTTGGTGGCAGTTTACGAAGAAAAGATAGTTGGTATGGTCACGCTCCGTGATAAAACACATATTTCACTTTTATTTGTGGAAGAACAGTATCATTTTATGGGAGTAGGCAGGGCGCTGGTTGCACATCTTTGCCGCTATTTGAAAAATGAAGCGGGGGAGCGGCGTATTACGGTAAACGCATCGCCATACGGAGTAGATTTTTATCATAGAATCGGATTCAGGGATTTGGGGCCGGAGGCCCAGTCTGATGGAATAAGATATACGCCTATGGAGATACAGTTCTAGAAAGGCAGCCATAATGGAGTATATCCACAGCAAAGACATTTTTTATTTGCTCCGCGATACTTTAAAGCTATTTGACCGCCGGCCGATTGTTCATGGCGGCAAAGTTGCTTATTATGTTTATATGATGTTACAGCAAAAAAACCGGCTCGGACAAAGAGTTCAATATGAAAATTTCGAGCTTGCCGACATCGTTTATTTTACCACATTTCATGATATAGGCGCTTACAAAACGGATGATATGGAACAAATGATTCGTTTTGAAACAAAAAATCATCGTGACCATAGTCTTTACGGACGGTTATTTTTAGAAAAAATGTCAACGGTTGGTGATCTTGCCGAAGTAATATTATTTCACCATACCGATTATGCTGCTTTAGCGAAACTGGAATTTGCTCAAAGTGAGTTGGCATCATTAATTAATTTGGCGGAAGCGATTGATATTTACAAAGAATCGCTTGGTGGAAAATTCAGTTTGGATATTTTTAAAAAGAATGTCGGTACGAAATTTTCACCGGAAGCTTTTGACTTATTTTGTAAGGCGAATCAAGAACATAATTTATTTGAGAAAATCAATTCACGTGCTTATTTGCAAGAAATAAATGAATTGATGGATTTCTTTATTCTGACGAATGAAGAAAAAGAAAAGTCACTTGAATTAATAATGTTTACCTTAGCACTGAAAAGTAATATAATGATAAACAACGCGGCGGTTTGTGTCGCGTTATGTGAAAAACTTGGCCTATTAATGAAATTGGATGCCGTCCAGCGGAAGAATTTGCTTTACGCAGCTTATATTCATGACATTGGTTATATGGCTTTCCGGAAAGAATGGCTTGAAAGCCCGCCGGACCTTTCGACCATTTACTTAGAAAAGTTAGCGCAACATACGTTATTAATGGAGCAATTGCTAAAAGACCGGATGAAACGGGATATTGTCATTATTGCTGCCACTCATCATGAGCGGGTTGACGGAAAAGGGTACCCCCGCCGGATGACTGAAAAGCAAATGAATTTGTCGCAGTTGATTTTACAATTTGCCGATGCGGCCGCTGTTATGATGAAACCGCCGGTTAATAAAGAAAGTATAATTAATAAAGTGAAGCGGCAGACTGAATCAGGCGGATTTAGTACCGCAGTATCAAAAGTATTTACCGAGAAATTTGATGAAATTGCTAAATATACAGAAGAGCGGTCAAATGAGATTCTTAGCAATTTTAATAAGCTCAATGAGCAATACAAGAGTATAAAGGAAACAGATGGGTAGATTTTTTAGCTTAGATAGTCCGTTAATGGCAACACTTAGCCGGATGGCCGACTTAATGATTTTGAACCTGCTGGTACTGGTTATGTGTATTCCGATTATTACGATCGGGCCAACGATTACAGCGATGCATTTCGTCCTATTGAAAATGGTCCGCAAAGAAGAAGGTTATGTTATAGCGCCATTTTTTAAATCATTTAGAGAGAATTTTAAGCAAACGGCAATAAGCGGGTTAATAGTAATAATCCTTATTATTATTTTTATTATTGATTTGCGGATTATAAACGCATCTGAATTTGAATTTGCAAACTGGCTGCGGATAGCGCTGCTAGCCTGCGGAATAATCGGTACGATGACATTGATGTATCTTTTTCCTTTGTTCGCCCGTTTTAATAATACGATTCGGGGTACCTTCAAGAATGCGTTATTTATGTCGATACTTAATTTGCCAAGGACAGTCCTGATGATAGCAGCTTGTGTATTGCCGGTCCTTCTGGTAGCCTTAAGTATTAATATGTATCCGGTCGTATTTTTATTAGGGATTACCGGCCCGGGTTATCTGTGTGCAATGCTTTATAGTGGGACGTTTAAGCGTTTTGAACCGGAAGAAGAGAAGATAGATGCTGATTCCTGGTCGGTATCAATGGCGGAAGATGAAGAATGAAGCCTGATGAACTATTTTCTATTTGGGAGAATTTATGAAAGAAGAAAAAAATAAGATAATAACTCAATGGATGCTGCCAACGGTTATTCTAATCGCAATTGTTGTCGGAATGATTATCAATTTCAATTACCGGAGCGGCGAAATGGCTATCACCTCAATTGCAAAAGATTTGATTGTGGTTTCTGAACGATACGCCGGTGAACTTGAAAGTGACCTTGCGGTGATGTCAGGTTTAACAAAAGTGGTCGCCGAAGCAATATACAATATTGAAAAATCAGATGAAGATACTAAGCAAGAAGTAGTTAATATGCTTAACTCAATATATATTCACTCCTACGCATATATGGCAATTATATGTGATGATAACGGTCTTGGTTTTACGAATACAGGGAAAAATGTGAATCTGTCCGGAACTTCATATTTTTCCGAATTGCAGGAACTCGGCCCCAACAAATTTATCTTTATTGAAAATGATGGAATAGATGGGTCAATGTACAAATCTATAATCTATGTTAATAGGGTGCCGGGTTATAACGGAAGAACGGTAATATCCTATTATCCAATTGAAAATATGGGTAAAAGTATTGAAAGATTTGACTTTGACGGTGATATTTTATACTTGTTAGTGTGCAGTGACAATGATCAAGTACTTGCCCACAATAAAGATTATGTAAGCAAATTTATATCCGATGATGTGATTAACAGACTGAGAAGAAGCTATAGCGGTGAATTACGGAAAATGGATATCCGCCTCAAAAATGGATATTCGGATACCATGAAAGTCGCATTAGACGGCGAAGAACGTTCTCTGGTTTATACCCCGTTATCAATGAACAACTGGTTTGTTATGGTTGGTATTAATGAATATTTTGTTGAACTTCTAGAAAACCGGGTTTGGGAATTTACCAGAAGGACATTATTCCAGCTTGCGATGGTAATCAGCGGTTTTGCCATTTGTATGGTGCTAATTAATATGATTGCCAAACTCCGCCATACTTCGAAAACGAAAGAGTTGATGGTAAAGGCTGATACCGACCTCTTAACCGGTTTGCTTAACAAGGTCGCAACGGAACGAAGAGTAATGGATTATATGGAAGCTTACCCGAATGAACAGGCAATTATGTTCGTTCTTGATATAGATAATTTTAAGAAAATAAACGATACGATGGGGCATGCCTTTGGCGATGAGGTCCTACGTTCATTAGGCCAGCAAATCACGCCGATTTTCCGCTCAACCGATATTATTGGCCGGATCGGCGGCGATGAATTAATAATCTTGCTTAAGAATATCTATAATGATGAAAATCTGCTCAGGGAAGCGGAAAAAGTCGCCCGTTTCTTCCATGACTTCAAAGCTGGTGAATATGTCAAGTATTCAGCAACTGCCAGTATCGGCGCTGCTATTTTCCCGCGTGACGGCAAAGACTTCGAATCAATGTACAAAGCTGCTGACCAGGCTCTTTATATGGCGAAAAAACGGGGCAAAAATCAGCTCGCTTTTTACCACGATACCTTTGATGCGGTGGTTATTAAAAATTAGAGGAATATCGAATCCATGTACAACATGCCCAATACTCATTCGAGAATATTGGGCATTTTTTTTAGGAAAAGTATAAAATTGTGATATTATAAACAATTTTTACATTAGCAAGCAATATTTTTGTGGAATAGTGGTATAGTAAAAAAGTCATGATTTCGCTATAATATATCTAATGCTGTACATAGGTACCGGCAAAAAGTATCCTTAAGGAGGCAAAGTAATGGCAAGTCTATCACTAAAAAATATCACTAAAGTTTATCCAAATGGTTTTGAAGCGGTTAAGGATTTCAATTTAGAAATCGCTGATCAGGAGTTTATCATTTTCGTTGGCCCGTCAGGTTGTGGAAAATCAACAACCCTGCGGATGATTGCCGGACTGGAAGACATTTCCGCCGGTGAATTACGCATTGGCGACCGTCTGGTAAATGACGTTGAACCAAAAGACCGCGATATCGCGATGGTATTCCAGAACTACGCCCTATATCCTCATATGTCAGTTTATGACAATATGGCGTTTGGCTTGAAACTTCGCAAAGTACCAAAAGATGAAATTGACAAAATGGTTAAAGAAGCAGCGAAAATTCTTGAATTAACCCCGCTCCTTGACCGTAAGCCGAAAGCATTGTCCGGTGGTCAGAGACAGCGTGTGGCAATGGGCCGTGCGATCGTCCGTAACCCCAAAGTTTTCTTAATGGACGAACCGCTTTCAAACCTTGATGCAAAACTTCGTGTCCAAATGCGTATCGAAATCGCAAAATTGCACCAGAGGCTTGGCACCACGATTATCTATGTTACCCATGACCAGACTGAAGCTATGACTCTGGGTACCAGAATCGTAGTTATGAAAGACGGCCTTGTCCAACAGGTTGATTCACCGCGTAACCTTTATGAAAAACCCAATAATCTTTTTGTTGCCGGTTTCATGGGTTCACCGCAGATGAACTTCCTTGATGGCGTAATCAAAATCGCCGGCGAAGATGCAGCAATTGAAGTTGCCGGAAAGAGCATTCCGCTTCCTCCTGCTAAAGCAAAGAAATTAATCGACGGCAATTATAATGGCAAGACTGTCACCTTTGGTATCCGTCCGGAAGACGTTGATGATTCAGAAATGTTCATCGAAACCGCCAAATGTGTCTTTGAATCAACCGTTAAAGTTTACGAATTACTTGGTTCAGAAGTATTCTTATACTTTGACCTTGAAGAGTTCCCGATTACTGCCCGTGTTGACCCTCGCACTACTGCAAGGCCCGGCGATACCGTGAAATTTGCCTTCGATATCGAAAAAATCCACATCTTCGACAAAGAAACCGAGCAAGTTATCACGAACTAGGATTTGCGAAACTAATTTTATTAAACAATACAAAGAATGGGATAAAAATTTTATCCCATTCTTTTTTTATCTATGATATAATGACATATCAGCAGGAAAACAAGCGACTGCGAAGCAGGCATTTGTTTTCACCTGATGTGTCAACGACAGACTGTAAGTCTGGAGTTGTAAGTATAGTAAATCATAATATAATGTCGCTAAGACATTATATCAGCGCAGTTTTAGTGCGCATCCCCGGAGGGCATGATTTGCGAAGTAAATCATGATATATTAAAATGGAACATGACTGATAGGAGTAAGTCAGGTAAAAACATCTCGCAGTTGCATTAGGCCGCCTTCTTCCCAAAAGAAAATGTATAGGAAGAAGAATTAGGCCGTAGCTACGAAGAGAGTTTATTACCGGACTTACTAGTATAAAATAAATATATTCTATAAATTATAAAGGAATAAATATGATATCTAATCAAATCATCAAAAACAGCATCACCGAACTAAAGCAAATTTCCAAAGTAGACCTATACGTCTTTGATTCGGAAGGCTCCCTTATTGTGGCCACTTGCGAAGAAGAGCCGCTTGCAAAAGACATTATCAAGCATTTTGCTGCTTCGCCGGCCGATAGTCAAGTGATAGGTACAAATCATCTGCTTAAAATTATGGATGAAGATGAAATTGCTTATATCTTAAACGCCGTTGGCACAGCCGATGAAGTATATATGGTGGGCCGGATTGCCGTCAGCCAAATCCAAAACCTAATGATTGCTTACAAAGAAAAATTTGACCGCAACAGCTTTTTTCAAAATTTAATTTTGGACAACCTCTTACTTGTTGACGTATATAACCGGGCAAAAAAACTTCATATTGAGGTTGTAGTACCACGCGTTGTAATTTTGGTTGAAACTAGTACGGAAAAAGATAATTCCGCGATTGAGTTGTTGCGTGGTATGTATTCGCACCATGCCGGTGATTATGTAACGGCGGTTGATGAGCGAAACATCATCCTTATTAAATCTTTAGCCTCAAATGATAATTATGACTATGTAGAGCAAATTGCCCATACTATCGCCGATATGATGAACATGGAAGCCTTATTAAGTGTCCGGGTAGCTTATGGGACGATTATTCAGGAGTTGCGGGATGTGTCGAAATCCTACAAAGAAGCAACAATGGCCTTAGATGTCGGCAAGATTTTTTATATTGAGAAAAACGTAAACGCCTACAATACATTAGGTATCGGCCGCTTAATTTACCAATTACCGGCGAATTTGTGCAAGATATTTATCGATGAAATTTTCCGTAATGTAAATCCAAATGAGATTGATGAAGAAATACTAACAACAGTAAATAAATTCTTTGAAAATAGCTTAAATGTTTCCGAAACATCAAGACAGCTTTTTGTCCATCGTAATACCCTTGTTTACCGGATTGAAAAACTTGAAAAAAGTACCGGTTTGGACGTCAGGATATTTGACGATGCCCTAACCTTCAAAATCGCGATGATGGTCGTAAGTTATATGAAATATTTGGAATCAATAACGTTTTAACCTGAGTCAAATCACTAACATATCTAACCCTCCCTACGCATAAGATAGTATGCAAACATCAATACATATAGGGAGGGTTTTTAATTTGAATTATAAAAAAAAGATGCTATATCTTTCATATATCGAAAATGAAAAGCGGGTTAGTAATGCCGGACACATTAAGTTAGAGTCAAGAGGCACCAAGATCATGCTGGACATGCAGATTAACTTGAAAAAACATGATTCTAAGGATAAATTTGAAATCATTGTCAATTGTGATAATGAATCACTTTCGTTGGGAAAGATTTATTTAAATAACGGAACCGGCAATTTTAAAAAAGAAATCGAAAACCATTTAAAATTCGAAGATATTTGCAATATAAAGATTATTATCAGCGATAATACATATATCATTGGCAAAATCAAGGAATGTAAACCAAAGCAATCTTTTGCCGAGTCTAAAACTGTGCCGAAAGCAGCGGATGCGAATCTCATTAAAAAAAAGCAGTATGAGACGGCACCTGCCGGTAAAGAATGGCAGTATCAAGTTAAAGCGGTTGAGAATGAAGTTGAAGGTGCTGAATCCATCGTTGAGGTGAATCCTGTTATAGATGTAATTCCCGTCGCAGTAGCAAAACCTATCGCAGAAGCAAAACCTATCGCAGAAGCAAAACCTATCGCAGAAGTGCCGGAAAGTGAGCTTGAAGCGGCTGAACATGTAGCCGAAGTCACCGTCCAGGCTCCTGTTGAACATATAGTCGAAGTCACCTCCCGGGCTCCTGTTGAACATGTAGCCGATGCCGTCGTCCAGGCTTCCGTTGAACATGTAGCCGATGCCACCGCCCGGGCTTCCGTTGAACATGTAGCCGATGCCGGCCCAACCCCCGCTAAACAGCCAACGCAGGAAGGTGTCCGCCAAATTTTACATGAGATTCGGATGACACCTGATAAATGGCAGCAACTTCTGAAAAATTATAAACAGGTAAATCCCTATTCCGACGAGCGTATTTATATTTCTATTGAGCCAAAAGATTTTGTCATTATGGATAGTGAATATCAGCAACTGGCTCACAATAGCTTCTTATTACACGGGTTTTATAATTACAGGCACATTATCCTAGGCAAAGAAAATGAAGATTATTACATCGGTGTCCCCGGTGTATTCTATGAGCGGGAAAAAAGTGTGGCGATGATGTTTGGTTTTGAAGTTTTCGATTGTGAAGGCGGAAAACCCGCGAATGGGATGTTCGGGTATTATTTGAAGAAGGTGAGGATTTGAGGTTTCTTATATGTAAATCGAACAAATAACTTTGTATTTATATCAATGTTAAGAGCCTTCAACATGTTTACAGTAATTGCTTTTCAATACATGATTTAAATAAATATCATATGATTTATATAAATATCGAACATCATTTTTTTGATGGTGATTTAAATTTCTTTTAATTAAATTAATGCCTTTTATAAAAAAATCAGTTATATCATGTAAGGCTCGCTTAATATATATTATATGACATATCATGTCGATTTATGACGAAATAAAGAAACATAAAGCAAAGTGTGATTAGAAAATATAATAAGTTATTATTAAATCACGGAAATAAAATATAAATATATATATTATTGATGTATATACTTGACTTAATATCTAATATCATATATAATTAAAAAAATCAATACAGTACTCATGATAAAATTATATACGAAAGGACAGAGTGAAAAAATGAAAAAAATACTAATTATCTTAACAATCTGCGCGAGTTTTTTCATTTTTCAAATTGCGTTATTATTCTATGACCATCATGTAACCCAGAGATTTTTCGATTTTTATCCCGGCGAATATTCATATGAAATTTCAGTAGCCGGTGAGTTAAGTGTGGATGAAACAGAAGGATTTCAGATTAATCTAATGAGGTTGTTAAATGAATATGACTTATATTGCTATCAAAGATTATATCTAAATCATCAAGGACATCCGGAATTAATCGTTTGGGCTTATACCGAGGACTCTTATTATTTTGACAATGTTTATCTGACTAAGGGTAAACTTACTGCAATTAACCTTGGCGATTATTATTACAGCAATGATGGTGAAAAAAAAGGCCTGATTTTCAACCCAATTAGAAATAATAGCCTTAAACTATATCATTTGAGCGATTTTAGCAATCAAAACAAATCTATATATATTCCTTATTATCTTTTTACATATGCTGATGGGGCGGAACAAATATATCACGCTTTTGCGGCTGATTTGCGGGCATTATATCCAGATTTGATTATCTCAACAGCTAGGGGGCATCGCCATCGGGTAGAGGTATCGCTTGACCGTATTCATTCAATTTTTGCCATCCTCACCGGAATGCTGGTTATTATCGGGCTTAATATTATGATAATCAAGCAGACTAAAAAAATTCAGATTCTAAAACTTGAAGGATATGGAAACGGGTATCTTTACCAAAAGTATGTTCTTGGTTATGCAGGGTTAATTTTGCTAACATCTCTCACGACAAATATCATTATGTATTTACTTTATATTAAGACCAGTTTAAATAATGCCCGATTATTTCTTAATTTATTATTTACGCCTAATATAGCCTTAATAATCAGTATATTTGGTTTTAGTTTTATTTCTTTTATCGCTATATTATTAATTAACCCTAATCTGGCATTAAAAGGTAAAAATTATTTAAAGAAGCAAAAACTCCTTAATTACATAGTAATGCTATTACTGATTATTTTTGCTACTGGAACAGTAATTGAAGGTGCTGGGCTTATTGGGCGATTTTCTTTCATGATTATCAATGAAAAGCAGTATTTGACCCGAATTGAAAATTTGTATTATGGTTGGAGCATAAAACCAGAGTATATTGCTTATAGTGATATTGGAATTGAAGGTGCAAAAAAAATGCATGAATATTTACGTGCAGAGAATAACATGATTGAAGTCAGGATGTTTGAACCAATCAAAATAGGACGAAAAGAAATTAACATTTTTGAGGCTACAAAAAATTATGTGCGGCAGTATATTTCTGAAGAATTGGCTACTGAACTTACAAATATGCCCTACATTCTAATACCTGAAAATTTAGCCCATCTTCAGGAGCAAATCTCTAATATAATGAGAAATTATTGGTATACAAGATATGGAAGTTATGAGGAGATTATTTATCCTTGGCAAAAGTTTGCGGTTATTGACCCTTGGTTATTTATTCACAATGGAATTAATATTTCAAATGCGATTATTATAGTAAGCGATTCTTTCGGGGTTAATTTATCAACAAGTACATATTTCACATATTTGGGAGATAAAAATGAAGCACAATTATTTTATGATGAACTATGTTTACATTTTGATACCATTCCGGAAAGTATAATCGAATCAGTAATGAGCCAGTATCAAACTTTTAAAGTTATGTTTGTGCAATATTCATTGAAAAATTTTTTACCGATATTTTTAGCAACTATCCTTGCGATTGGGGCTAACTCCTATTTGATTGCGGTTTTAAACTGTGAGATTAATGAAAAGCGTTATGCGGTCTTAAAATGTGAGGGCAAAACTACTTTTGCCTTGATAAAGGACGAGTTAATAACTTGTTTTATTCTCTTGTTCCTTGCCGAAGTAATCTTATTATACTTTGTGAAAATGGACTTTAGGGAATTACTGACGGTTATCGGAATATATTTTGCTTTTAATGTATTAATCTTGTGGTGTGTGACTAATTACCGGATGAGAAACTTTGCGGAAAAGTTAAGGTAAAAAGTTGAAAGAATATAATTCTTTCAACCGGCAAATTTGCGCCCAGCGGAACTTTGTTCCGTATTAGCTCAAAAGTTTGCAAACATTTGAAAGGAGGATTATTGAGATGAAAATAGAACTTAAAAATATGTCTAAGAATTTTGGCAAACAGGTGATATTCGATAAATTTGATTTGGAAATTAATTCCGGTGAAATAGTAGCTGTGATGGGAAAATCCGGCTCGGGTAAAACAACTCTAATTAATATCTTGGGTTTAATTGAAAATGTAGGGGGCGGAAAAATTTTATATGATAATCAGCCGGTTACTACTGAACGGCAAAAAAGGAAATTATTAAGTGAAAAAATCGGGTTTGTATTTCAAAATTTCGGCTTGATAGACAATGAAACAATTTTTGATAACCTCGCCCTTGTTAAGCAATTGCAATCCAAAAAAGCGAAAGATAAACATTTGTTAATCAAGCAAGCTTTAGAAAACGTCGGGTTAAGCGATGATTTTATCGGCAAAAAAGTGTTTGAATGTTCCGGTGGTGAACAACAGCGCGTTGCGATTGCCAAAATACTTTTAAAGGATTGCTCGGTTATTTTTGCTGACGAACCAACCGCTTCTTTGGATACTGATAATAAAAAAACTGTTTTAAGTCATTTGAAAAAACTTCATTCATCAGGAAAAACGGTTGTTATTGTTTCACACGATTACGGTATTGGCGCCTATTGTGACCGCGTGATAACGATATAAAGCACGAAAATAATTTAGAAAGGAGGAAAAAATTTGAAGAAGAAATGGGTTTTAATTATAGCGGTAGTCTTATTGCTTTCGGCAAACATTTCAGCTTTCGCTGCAGTAGGAAGTGGTTCTGGCAGCTTTAATGCGTGGCAATTTTTAGACGAAGACAGAGGCAGTTTCACTCCTTCTTACGTTTATGTTACCCGGCATAGCAATAGGCATGAAGCAGCTAGGGCTAGAGTAAAAACTAATTCTCAAAATGCCACACATCAAGCTCCAGGACCGGCGCAATGGGCAGTAGCAGAAACCGCTGGCAGCTTATTCGTTCTTGAACATGAACATTTTTTGAATTATTAAAAAGAAAGTAAAGCCCTACAATTAATCTAATCAAAACTGAATATCGAATTTAACAAGCGCGAACAGATGGCTAAAAATACAGGTCGTCTGTTTTGCCGGTAAAATGAAACTCATATATCTTGATTCTTTATATATACCGGGCACCCCCTGAGCGTTTATAGCCAGGCACCCTTACGGCACATAAGAATTTCCGTTTAGTGCTGCTTTGTTCCCAACCTGACACGATTCACAGACTCTTATTGCGTAAGACCCGGCCGCGCACAAAGGATGCCACGGTTTTTTTAGTATAAGATGTTTAAAGATGATTGTCAACTCGCATTTATACATTTCTTTGATTCTATTTCACATTTACACAGCCCGGACTTTCACCGCAATTCCCTGTGCTTGTAATATTTCGCTAAAAGCGGTGATTTCTATCTCTGTATATGACGAATAACCCTCTTTTAAGACCTTATCATTAGCTTCAAACGGCTGTAAATACCAATCATTGCTACTAAGCCGCCGGCCAATTGAAATTAAATCATCTATTGTATGTAACTCCTTTACGACAGTGGTGCGAAATTCATGATAAAGGCCGGATTTTTTGATTAATTCGACCGAAGTTTCTATTTTTTCAAACGAAATATCCTTTAAATCACAAGTCAGGTTATATTTTTCTTTAGTATTTTTTATATCCATCGCAATATAATCAAGCAACTTTTCTTTTATTAAATTTTCAAGCACTTCAGGCCGGTAGCCGTTGGTATCAAGCTTCACCAGATAACCCATTTTTTTTACCATTCGAATAAAATCGGCCAAATCCGGCTGTATTGTTGGCTCCCCGCCACTGATACAAAGGCCGGTCAACACATTTTTTCTTTTTGCCAGAAAATCGATGATTTCTTCTTCGGCGATTAAATCAGAATCAGTAATGTTTCCGATTACCAAATCACCGTTATGGCAAAAAGGGCACCGGAAATTACAACCATGAGTAAAGATAGCCGCCGCGACGTTGCCGGGATAATCCAATAATGTAGTTTTGGTTAATCCGCCGATTTTCATTATCACCTGCTTCAGATTTTAGAAATTATGATATAATGTCGTTAAGACATTATATCAGCGCAGTATTAGTGCGCATCCCCCGGAGGGCATGATTTCTTTAGAAATCATGTTATACTATATGATGTTGGGGTCAAAAGGTATTTTGACCCCAGATACCTACGGACTGCTCCATACTTCGCATTCCCGCAGTCCTACAACCACGAGGAATCCGCCCCGCCAGGGCTACTTCCTCGTGTTTGGCGGGTCCCAAAGTCATGATTTTTCATGCAAGCATGAAAATCATGACCTTTTGACCCTGGTATCATCATATTATATTACATCATCCAAAGGAAATAAAGATGCCAAACTTATCCCATGAAAAATATATGGCCGCCGCTATCAAGCAGGCAAAGAAAGCCGCCCGCCTCGGTGAGGTGCCGATTGGCTGCGTGATTATTTATGCCGGAAGCCCTCATGCTAATCCGGAAAACCGGCGCAAGGCCGAGGATATCGCAACGGCAAAGCACAAAACCAGCCTGGCCCCCGGCCAGATAATCAGCACTGGTTATAACCGCCGTAATACTGATAAAACATCGCTTGCCCACGCTGAAATCACGGCAATCCGCAAAGCAAATAAAATAATCGGTGACTGGCGCTTGGATAATTGCGTTTTGTATGTGACCCTTGAGCCGTGCCAAATGTGTGCCGGTGCTATCATACAGGCACGGATTCCGAAAGTGGTGATTGGTAGCATGAGCCCCAAAAGCGGTTGCGCGGGTTCGGTTCTAAATATCCTTGAAATGCCGGAGTTTAACCACCAGGCCGAAGTGATAAGGGGGGTAATGGAAGAGCAGTGTACAATGATGTTATCAGAATTTTTCCAGGGGTTACGAGGCGGGAATGATAATTCACATGGCTTAACTGTATAAAAATAACACTTGTTATTGATTTACATTGCGCTAAATTTATGATATGCTTGTCCTTGAAATGAATAATTGGCACTACATATAGTAGTTTACAGGAGGAAAGAAATGAAAAAGTTTTTTGCACTATTATTAACCCTCGCAATGGCATTTACCCTTGTTGCTTGCGGCGCAGAAGAGTTTGAGTTAGCGTTAATTACCGATTATGGTACTATCGATGATGGTTCTTTTAATCAAGGTTCATGGGAAGGTCTTGAGAAATATGCCAAAGAAAACAAAATTTCTCACAAGTATTATCAACCTGCCGATGAAGCCGACGATGCTTATCTTAACGCTATCGACCTTGCCGTTCAAGGCGGCGCGAAAGTTATCGTAACCCCCGGTTTCTTATTTGAAGTCCCAATCTTTGTTGCCCAGGACCGTTACCCTGATGTCAAATTCGTTTTGCTTGACGGTTCACCGAATAATGGCGACTGGGACAATTTTGAAGGACGTGTCGGCGACAACGTTGTCAGCATTTTCTACGCTGAAGACCAGTCCGGTTTCCTTGCCGGTTATGCAGCGGTAATGGATGGTTATCGCAATCTTGGCTATATGGGCGGGATGGCAGTACCTCCCGTTGTCCGTTTCGGACATGGTTTTGTTCAGGGTGCCGAATACGCAGCTCAAGAACTTGGTTTACCTGAAGATTCAATTAATATCAACTATTTTTATACCGGGACATTTAGCCCTGCCCCCGAAATCCAGACCAGGGCAGCAGCTTGGTACAATGACGGCGTAGAAGTTATTTTCGTTGCCGGCGGCGGTATCTTCTTCTCGGTCGTCCCTGCTGCAGAAAATGCCGGACAGTTTGTTATCGGTGTTGACACTGACCAATCCGGTTTGTCAGATACGGTCATTACCAGCGCTTTGAAACTTTTAACCCAATCCGTATATGACAGTGTTGAATCTTTCTATAATGGTACGTTCGCCGGAGGGCAGACCCGGATATATTCAGCTTCGAATATGGGTGTTGGATTGCCAATGGCTACTTCCAAGTTTAATACATTTTCACAAGCCGATTATGATGTAATCTTCGAAAAAATCGTTAGCGGTGCAGTAGTAGTAAATAATAATACTGAAATGGCTCCGACCGACATTCCGACTAGCGCAGTAGTAGTAAACGACCAGAACTAATCAAGAACTGTACATTCCCCCGTGTTCATGCGTGATTTCCGCTTGGGTGCGGGGGATTATAACGAGAAAAGGTTTTCTAAGTTTGCTTCATTGGAACCTGCAACCAAATCAACGCGAGCGTTGATTCCAAAAGCTAAAACTTCGTTTAGGGAAGAATGCTTGAGAGACACCATTCTTCCCAAGTTATTGGAAGGCTATTATGGAAACAGTTATAGAAATGAAAGGAATTACCAAAGCTTTTCCCGGAATCATTGCCAATGACGACATCTCAATGGATTTGCGCCGCGGCGAAATACATGCGCTTCTTGGCGAAAACGGAGCCGGTAAATCCACGCTGATGAGCATCCTTTTCGGGTTGTATCAACCTGACAGTGGTGTCATAAATAAAAATGGGGAAATAGTAAGTATTAATGGCCCCAACGATGCGACACGTTTAGGGATTGGCATGGTTCATCAACATTTCAAATTAGTTCAAAATTTTACCGTTCTCGAAAATATCGTCCTTGGTATGGAAACGACAAAACGCGGTTTTTTACATATGGAAGAAGCCCGCGCCCGTGTCGTTGAATTGTCTGAACAATATGGGCTGGCAATTGATCCCGATGCTTATATATCTGATATCACCGTTGGTATGCAACAACGGGTTGAAATCCTCAAAATGCTTTACCGTGAAAACGAAATTCTCATCTTTGACGAACCAACCGCTGTCTTAACCCCGCAAGAAATTGATGATTTGATGGATATTATGAAAGGGTTAACTTCGGAAGGAAAATCCATCCTTTTTATTACGCATAAATTAGCCGAAATTAAACGAGTTGCTGACCGTTGTACCGTCTTACGTAAAGGTTGTTTAATCGGCACGGTTGATGTCGCATCTGCCAACGTTGAACAACTTTCAGAGATGATGGTCGGACGTAAGATTAATTTTATCGTGGAAAAATCCGAAGCCGAACCGAAAGAAGTTGTACTGGAAGTCAAGGATTTATCTGTTCACAGCAAAACCCATGGAAAAGCGGCGGTTAATAATGTTTCATTTAAAGTCCGTTCTGGTGAGGTTGTTTGTATCGCCGGGATTGACGGCAATGGCCAAAGTGAGTTGGTTTATGCCTTGACCGGCATCCGGCCGCCTGACGAGGGTACGATTTTGCTTGCGGGTAAGGATATTTCCCGGGTTTCGGTGCGTACCCGCAGTAATGAAGGAATGGCGCATATTCCGGAGGACAGGCATCGCCACGGTCTGATTCTTGATTATGACTTGGCATATAACCTTGTCTTGCAAACATATCATACCCCGCGTTTCCAAAAAAACGGCTTTTTACGCTTTAATGAAATATATGAATATGCTGATGAGTTAATTGAGAAATTCGATATCCGCAGCGGGCAGGGCGGGCGTACCCCTACCCGTAGTATGTCGGGGGGGAACCAGCAAAAAGTTATCGTCGCCCGGGAAATTGACCGCAAACCAAAGTTACTTGTTGCTGTGCAACCGACCCGCGGCCTTGATGTCGGGGCGATTGAGTATATCCACAAGCAGCTTATCCATGAACGGGAAACCGGTGCGGGGGTATTGCTTGTCTCACTGGAACTTGATGAGGTAATGAATTTAAGTGACCGGATTCTCGTTATATATGAAGGGCAAATCGTTGCTGACGTTGACCCAAGAGAAGTTACTTTACAAGAACTTGGCCTTTATATGTCCGGTTCAAGTGTGAAGAATAATTCTAAGGTTTAAAACTACACATAAAAGATTATTAAAAACTTCACACGGCAAGAATGCCGCAAGCGCCATTCTTGTATCATAAAAGGAGGAAAATTTAATGAAAAAGGAGCGGCACTTTCTTTCTTCTTTGAGTGGAATGAACGCACTATCGTCAGTGATGGCAATATTGATAGGCTTGTTTGCCGGATTTATTATTTTGCTTGCATCCAATCCAGCCCAAGCTTTTAACGGTTTTTTCATTGTTTTGACGGGCGGGTTTTCCGATTTATTCAATCTCGGCCAAGTATTATACTACGCGACCCCGATTATTATGACCGGGCTTTCGGTTGGGTTTGCGGGTAAAACCGGACTGTTTAATATTGGTGCATCAGGACAGTTTACCTTTGGGATGTATGCAGCTATTTTGGTGGCAATCAAAATGTCCGGCTTGCCAGGCCCATTAGTTTGTCTCCTTGCTTTACTTGCGGGGATAATTGCCGGAGCGTTGTGGGGGCTGGTCCCCGGCTTGCTTAAAGCATTATGTAATGTTCATGAAGTAATTGCCTGTATTATGATGAACTATATCGGAATGTACCTTGTAAATTATCTTATCGTCACGACTGATGTTTATGACAATACCCGAAATATGACAATGAGGTTATCACAAGATGCAAACTTGCCGACACTCGGGCTTGATAATCTGTTTTCGGCGGCAACCGCCGGAGGCGCGGCGCGCCCGTCCAGTGTCGGAAGCGGTATCTTAATTGCAATTTTCGTCTGCGTATTAATTTATATTGTTCTCGAAAAAACAAAATTTGGTTATGAATTAAAGTCATGCGGTTACAACCATGAAGCGGCTCATTATGCCGGAATCAATGAAAAAAAGGGTATTATGCTCTCGATGACTATTGCCGGGGGGCTGGCCGGATTAGGCGGGGCGATGCTCGCGCTGGCCGGGGCTGGCCGCGGAATCAAAGTTGTTGATGTATTAGCGGGCGAGGGATTTATGGGTATCCCGGTAGCGCTGCTTGCCCTTAACAACCCAATTGGTATTATTTTTTCAGGTTTTTTAATTGCTTACCTGACCCAAAGCGGATTTTTATTACAACGGCTTGCTTTTGCCCCGGAGATTATTGAGATTATTATTGCAATCATTATTTATTTTTCGGCATTAGCCTTACTGCTGAAAGGCGCTATTGAATACTTTATTAAGGGGAAAAAGAAAGATGCCCGGATTAAGGCAGAGGATTTGGGAACGGGGGATTTCAAAACAGGAAATAATGATTCGGAAGGAGGTGACAGCGGATGAGTTTTGATGTCTTAGTTTTCTTAATTCAGCAAATGATGTTTTTCTCGATTCCGTTACTCATCGTTGCGCTTGGAGGGATGTTTTCCGAACGTAGTGGGGTGGTTAATATTGCGCTGGAAGGTATCATGATAGTGGGCGCGTTTATCGGTGTATTATTTATTTTCTTTGTACAGGGTGCCGGTATCAGGATAAATGGGCAGCTTTTACTGCTGCTTACTTTGCTGGTAGCGGCGGGCGCCGGTATCTTAATTGCGCTTCCTCATGCTTATGCTTCGGTACATATGAAAGCGAACCAGGTTATCAGCGGGACGGCGATTAATATGTTTGCCCCGGCGTTTGCGATTTATGTTGCCCGCATGATTCGGTCGGTACAACAAATACCGTTTACAAATCAATTTTATATTGAATCAGTGCCAATATTGGGAAATATTCCGATTATCGGCCAATTTTTCTTTCAAAGAACATATATTCTTACTTATTTTGGATTTTTGATTCTGATTGTTTCATGGATATTACTTTATAAGACACCGTTCGGGCTCCGCCTTAGGGCTTGCGGTGAGCATCCCCAGGCGGCAGATTCACTTGGTATCAATGTCTTTAAAATGCGCTATATCGGGGTCATGATTTCCGGCGCCCTTGCCGGTATCGGGGGGGTGGTTTTTGTCATTCCGACATCGATAACATTTGATGCAACTGTCGCAGGATATGGTTTCCTTGCGCTTGCGGTTTTGATTTTCGGCCAGTGGAAACCCGGGCGTATTTTGTTCGCCGCTTTTTTCTTTGGTTTGATGAAAACGGTATCGGTAGCCTACTCAAGTATACCGTTCCTGAACAACCTAAATATTTCCGGTTCGGTATACAAAATGATTCCCTTTATTGCCACCCTGGTTGTCCTTGCGTTTTCCTCGCGGAAGTCGATGGCACCGAAAGCGGTGGGTGTGCCTTATGATAAGGGGAGTAGGTAAGGTCGTGAGCCTGCGGCGAAGTGCAGAGATGTCCACGCGGATTAATCATCAATCTTTGCCGCTCTTTTATCTAGCATAAGGTCAACACTCAACCCTGCCGCGACCAGCGCCCCGCCGATTAATAGTTGCATCGAGAAAGAGCCGGAGATTAGTGCATCAAGCAAGATACCCGTGAATACCTGTCCGACGAACATTAGTAAGGATAGATAAAAGGCCGGTACTTTGGTAACGATAACATTACTGATTAGGACAGTGCATAACCCCACCGGCCCTCCGAGATAGATAAGAATATTTGGCGAGAAAGTTATATTTGAAAAATCCAGCTCCCCCCGCCCCAAAATCAATAAAATCGGGATAGAACATATCAAACCAACGACATAGTTAAAAAAAGCACTGGTCGGGACACTGGAAAATTCTGCAAGCTTTGCATTAAGAGAACGCGCAAAAATAACCGTGAAACCAGTAGCGAAAGCCGCCAAAATAGCCATTATCACAAAATTACTTGTCATATAAGCTATACCGGCAAGAATCAGTAAAAGGCCGACAATCTTGCGGGCTTTAAAAGGATGCTTTGGCAGTCCCAGCCATCCCGTCTGGTCAATTAACAGCCCGGCAATCCCCTGACCAAGTAAACCAAGGGCCATAATTTCAGAAACAGTAATATGGGCAAAAGCATAATTAGTAAAAACAACCGTAAAAATACCGATTGCCCCGCCGATATAAAAATACCATGGTATTTTTACAAGCTTGATTTTAATCCGTTTTATTAAAAGTACCGCAAGGAGAACCGCTAATCCGGCGACATGGATAATAATTGTTGATGTATGTAAGCCATAATGTGCCGCAAGATCGCCGTTAAAGACAATCATAATTGCAACAAGTACACCGGTAAGTAAAGAAAAGAAATAATACATAGTTAGTCTCCAGATCTAGTATTGAGCAAGCTCATTTTTTTAGCATACATCACATTCATTGCATGTTGATGGCCTATGCCTGATGAATTACAATCGAAGATAATTTCTGAAAAATCCTCAATAAACCAATCATGATAATGGGTCAATAATTCCCCGGATTGCCAAAAATATGAATATTTTTCATCCTCGGGCGGTGAAGCGATAAATGGCTTATTAATAAAAACGTTAAATACATTTAAGCCATCTTCGGCAGTGTGTTTGCGGTAATCGGCAATAATCTCGCTTCTCAGCTCCGGTTTAATATAATGTAATGCGCCGCTAGAATATAGGATATCATATTTTTTATCAAGGCGATAGTCACTTATATTTGCTTTAAAAACATTTACATTAACCCGGGCTTTGTCAGCGAGCCGCTTCGTTTTGTCAATACCTTTAACAGTGATATCAAAGGCATCAACATCATAACCGCAGCGTGCGAAAAAAACTGCATCTTTACCCTCGCCGCAAGCAATATCCAAAATTTTAATTCTTTTTTCCGGCGGTTTAAGCGCCAAAATTTTCAAACACATCGCTGATGGGTTAACCCCCCAATAATAATCCGAGTTGTTATACACATTTTCGTAATATGATATACTTGCGTTACCTGCGTTAAAACCAAGCAACTGGTCAACACTGATATTAAATATCTGCGCCAGTTTAGGAAGGGCGGTGATATCGGGCAGGGATTGTCCGGTTTCCCATTTACTTACCGCTTGATATGTGATATTCAATCTACTGGCCAATTCTTCTTGGGTAATACCGCTTTCTTTGCGGTATCTGGCAATATTGCCGGAAATAATATTTTTCATATTTTCATTATAAAGCAGATAACCATAATAGCAATAACTTGTTATTTGAGTTTGCGGAAAATTCAACTATCGGTTGAGAGAAAAATTATGGTATTTGCCGTTAAATTATGATATAGTAGACAAAATATCACCAGACCCGGCAGGAAAGCAACATGGATGGAGGGAATATGGAAATAAAGAAAGCCAATATTGATAGTGGACAAGGTTTTGACTGGGGGCGTACATCGGAAAATTACGCGAAATTCAGGGATATTTATCCGCCCCTTTTTTATGAAAAAATTATCGGGATGGGGTTATGTGTCAAAGGGCAGCGTGTTTTGGACATCGGCACCGGTACGGGGGTTTTACCCCGCAATCTATATAAATATGGCGCGGAATTAACCGGTTCTGATATATCGGAAAACCAAATTGAACAGGCACGCCATCTTTCAATAGAAGCAGGAATGGATATAAATTATGTGGTTTCGCCGGCCGAAGCGGTAGATTTTCCCGATAATTATTTTGATACCGTATTGGCCTGCCAATGTTATATATATTTTGATAAAAATGCCCTTTTCCCGAAAATTCATAGTATATTAAAACCCGATGGACATTTTTGTATTCTATTTATGACGTGGCTGCCTGAAGAAAGTGAGATAGCTGCCAATTTTGAAAAGCTGACTCTAAAATATAACCCCGCATGGTCTGCATCCGGAATGAAACGCTTTTTTTATGATTTTCCGGAAGAGGCAAAAGGGCTGTTTGAAATAAAGGAATCCATTGGTTATGACGTTCCGGTTACATTTACCCGTGAGAGCTGGCACGGGCGGGCAAAAACATGCCGGGGAATCGGCGCTTCCTCATTGTCAGCCGATGAAATTGCGAAATGGGAAAGTGAGCATCTTAAATATCTTAAAACAGTGCCCGAGACTTTTGATGTTCTGCACTATGTTACAATGCTCAATTTGCGGAGGATATGAGTTTACAGCTTTTTGCCGATTCAAATTGTAAAACCGGAAAAGCCCGCTTCAGTATCAGCCCCCCTGCTTCGGTTATCCTTTACATCCTTTCTTTTTCGTTGTAAAATGATATAAGACTTTTGTTATTTACATAGGAGAAAACACAATTAATTACTTGAAAGGTTTTACTTTTGGTTTGCTATATGGAGCTGCCAGTCCCGTTCCCGGTATTAGCGGCGGCACTTTATTTGTCTTTTTAAATATTTATGAAGATGTATTTATATCAGCAAGCTGGGCAAATATAAAGAAAAACTTGTCGCTTGTCATTTCATTTTTAATAGGATGCGGCGTTGGTTTGCTTGGCATTAGCCATGTTATAATGTACTTGCTTGGCAATTATGAGCGGATTATGTATTTTAGTTTTATCGGTTTAATTCTTGGCTGTATTCCCAATATCTACAAAAAAGCAACTGTGGTTAAAATAAAAGCAATAAATGGCTTGATATTCGCAGTGGCGCTTGCTTTTATGCTATTATTAACTTTTTCCGGCGGCGAATTAAGTACTAACAGTTCCCTTGAACAGCTTGGCAGCCTGACCCCGAATTTGCTTTTGTGGATTTTCATTGCCAGTATTATCAGTTCAATGGCAATGCTGATTCCAGGAGTAGGTGGTTCGATAATGATGCTCGCTTTAGGTATTTATACGATTTTTATTGAAGCAGTGTCAACATTTAATCTCGTTTTGCTCTCTGTTTTAACAGTGGCGATGATACTTGGCACTCTTTTAGGAGTTATCGCGATTAAAAAACTGCTCAATTCTTATCCGCAAACCTTGTATTGTGCGATATTAGGTTTTATTATCGGTTCGATATTTATTATCTATCCCGGCTTCTCTGCGAATTTGGAAGGGTTAATTTCATTAATATTCGTAGCCCTATTCGCTGTTTTCGCTTTTTGGCTTTCTAAAAAGGGTTAATATCTATTTTCTTAGCTTGATCGAATTGATTTTGTTGTCCCATATTATTGTCAATTATTTTTTCTCCTTAGTTATTTCCTCGTATCAGTATAATAATTTAACCAATTGGATTCAATTAAAAAATATGTAAAGCGCGCTTGACATTATATTATTTATATGCTATTCTTATGTAAAGCAAACTTTACAAAACGCCAAGTTGAAAGAAAAATGCTTCAACTACTTAATTTAAAATACGCTGGTAGCGGACAGAGGTATAAAATGAAAAACAGAATTGAAGAAATCCGCAAAGAACGAGGCTTAAAACAAGAAGAACTCGCCGAAGTGCTTGAAGTATCGCGGCAGACGATTAGCTCGTTAGAAAATGGGCGGTATAACCCATCAATTATATTGGCTTTTAAAGTTGCGGCATATTTTGATATGCAAATTGAGGAAATATTCATTTATGAGCAGGAGGATTCGCAATGAAAAATAAAATCGGCAAAATTATATTTAATATTTTTTACTGGCTATTTTTTCTGGGGCTTGGTGTGTTATGGGGATGGCAGGGATGGTTAAATGACTGGCGGGGCATTATTAGCTTAATTGGCTTAACTGTTTTCTTTGTATTAAGCCTTGAGGCAGTAAACAAAAAGTTTTGGCCAAAACAGGCTCTTGAAAACAATGAGACAGCGGTGATTAAAGAACCATGGGCAAAAATAATAATTCGTACCGCGCTCCAGGTAACGATGGGAGGTACATTTACTTTTGGATTAATATGTACTATTTTTGCTTTAATTGATGGTAATAATGAAGATATTTTTATCTACATCGGGTGTATGGTAGTATCAATTATTATTTTGGCTGTTCTGATAATGGTGCGGCCAATCCAAGACCAACAGGCGAAATATGAAATTGACAAAGCAAAAAAAGATTTTAAAAATATTGGTAAAGATGAGCGGCTGAAAGCAATACAGCATAAAGCCGGATATATTACTCTCGGAGTAACACTTATACTTCTGTTGGTATTCGGTGCGCTTATCACAGTATTCCCGCCTGCCAACTACAACTTAATTACAATGGGTATATTAAGCATATTCGGTATTGCGGTGGCTCTATTTACAGTTTTACATGGCCTTTACGATGCGGAAAAACTTGATATAACAAAGCAAAGCACAATCGGCGGAAAAACCATTGTCTTTCTAATTAGCTTAATTCCGCCGGCTTTACTGGCAGCACAATGGATTATTGCCGGGCTTTCAAACATTGGAATTGCATTTTTTGTAGTGTTTGTCTGTGTAACTATTAATAATGCTTTTGATTTGTGGCACATGTGCAAGTACAAATAATCAAAAGGTAAATAACCGAAGACTAAACACAAGCGCCAGGCTAATCATCACGGCAACCAAAGCCCAATAACCAAATTTAAATAAATTTGTTTCGTTTTTTCCAGCTTCCTTTTCTCTTGGATTATTGATTACCAGCTTTCTCATACAGATTATAGCAACCGGTATCATTAGAACGGCAACAATTCCAAGGACAAGAACGTATCCTTGGATAATATCCCAATATACATTATGGTCTTTTAAAAAGTTTGCCGGGTTGAATAAAATATTCAAAGAATTAAGAACGACATGGGCCAGAACCGGTGCCCATATTGAACGGGTATAATAAAGCATAAATGCCCATATTATACCTAATATCAAGGTATATGATACTTGAAACACCCCCGAGTGCACTATGCCGAAAAGCAGTCCGCTTAAAAGAGCAGTTTTCCATGCCGAAACATTTCGTTTTTGATATTCAATTATAATAGGGCCCCTAAACCATAGCTCCTCAAAAGTTGCCGTTAGCAAACCAAAAGCAATAAGTGGCTTCCATAACGCGCCAAACCCCGGTAACTCAAAGTATACTGCTTCAAATTCACCCAAAATAGTGTTAAAGTGCCCCATATTTACAAATCTTATTATTAGGGCGGCTGTCAACGATATTATTACTATGTACAATCCATTTTTAAACCCTAACTTGGCTTGCGGTAAAACAACTTTTGGTTTTTGTCTGGTAATAAGCATATAGAGAAGCAAAGGGATAAGGGTGATTATAGCAACCTGTATTACTCCATTTACCTCAACTGATGCAAACTCAACCGACCTTAATAACGGCATTAATGCCAAGGGGATAATTACATAAATATATAGTAGATATAAGAAAAATACGATATGCGCTTTTGCCGCTGATTCTGTAGTTAAATTTTTTGTTTCTTCGTTCATTAAAACCTCCGTTTATTGAAATATGAAACTATCGCCGGAATGTTATTCTATAATATAAGAAATATATCAATGCAATGGCTATATGTCAAGTATTTAACGGCATAATTAACTGTAAAAACCTTTCAAAATCATGCTCAATGATGTAGACTATATTATCGGACAAAAATAAACAAAAAAAATCGGGCAGGCCTTAAGTCGTTCGCTCCGCTAATAATCACATTAAATATGAAAGGTGGTAACAAAATGGAGTACAAAATCATTGAAAAAGAAGCGTTCAAAGTAGTAGGCATTGTAAGGGAGTTCAACGGCGATACTTCATATGCACAAATTCCGAAGTTTTGGCAATCGCATTTTGAGAGTGGCAACGGACAGTTTATCAATGGTATGTTTGGGATTTGCTATGGCCATGACAGTAATAGCAATCTATTCAATTATATGATAGCGGATTGTGATGAGGGTAAAGGCGAACTTCCCGACCGATTTACTACAATGGAAATTCCCGCAAAAACATGGGCGGTGTTCCCGATTAAAGGTGCGCTTCCGGATGCTTTGCAGGATACTAATACGAAGATATGGAGTGAGTGGCTGCCAAATTGCCGGGAATACGAACTTGACGGCAATATGAATATCGAGATGTATTCGTGCGGTGATATGGACAGTGCGGATTATTACAGCGAAATTTGGCTTCCGGTCAAGAAGATATAATGTGCTAAGACATTATATCTGTGCGGATTTTGATTTGCGAAGTAAATCATGATATAATAAATCCGGCCATACAGCCTGTCTGTGAAGATGGGCTGTATTTTATTGAGTCTATTTATATATCCATGACTCTTAAAATATGTTACAATAAATAAAATTGAGAAAGAGGGCAAAATATGTTGAAAAAATTACTTGTCGTAAATGCGACCCCCAAAACTGACGGACTCACTTACTCTTTTGTCGAAACGGCGGAAGCCACTGCCGCAAGTCTTGGTTTGGAGTGTGAGATTCTCCGTTTAGCCGGGCTCGGATTAAAAAGTTGTAAGATGTGTTACGATGGCTGGGGGATTTGTTTCAAGGAACATAAGTGTGTATTAAGTGGCCAGGATTGTTTTGCCGAGTTGCAGCAAAAGATAAAAGAAGCCGATGCTTTTGTTTATGTTACTCCGGTATATTGGGGTGAAATCAGCGAGGACTTGAAAGTTTTCTGGGACAGGCTAAGGCGTTGTGAAACTACTAAACAATGGCATGACAAACTTGATGAGGATTCTTTCCACAAAGATAAACCAAGTATTATCGTAGCCGCCGCCGGCGGCGGTTGCGGCGGAATAATCAGTACCCTGTCACAAATGGAGCGTTACGTTGACCAGCTCGGTCAACACACTGGATTTAAAGAAGGTACTGCCGGTGTATTTGATTATATTGCGGTGAACCGTTGGAACCAGGAATATAAGCGTGAGGCACTAAAAGCGGCAATAACTGAAATGACAGCTTACAAAAACGGCATAAAAAAAGCACCGGCAATGAATCATCTTAAAGATTTAGAAAAATTTTAAACAAAAATAATAACTACGAAGAATGGCCATTTATGGCCATTCTTCATACGAAATCTATTATTTTTACTGCCCTCTTTCGGACATCATCACTGCAATTTCATTCTCATTTATCCCTACCATAGCTTCCCCTAAGTCCTCTGACAATCCCGCAAGTAATTTATAATCCTTAAAATTCGCAACTGCTTTCACAATCGCCGCTGCTCTTTTAGCAGGGTCGCCCGATTTAAAAATACCTGAACCAACGAATACGCCCTCGGCCCCTAGCTGCATCATCAACGCTGCATCAGCAGGAGTTGCGACACCACCCGCCGAAAAATTTGCAACCGGCAATTTACCCGATTGAGCGACTTGCTTCACCAATTCATACGGGGCAGCTAATTGCTTAGCAGCATCCTGCAATTCGTCGGGGGACTTTGCGGCTAACGCCCGGATTTCACCCATAATTGTCCGCATATGTTTGACGGCCTGGACAATATCACCTGTTCCCGGTTCACCCTTTGTGCGAATCATTGATGCACCTTCGGCAATTCGCCGCAGAGCTTCACCTAAATTCTTGGCGCCGCATACAAATGGTGCGTTAAATTGTGTTTTATCAACATGATATACATCATCGGCAGGAGAAAGGACTTCACTTTCATCAACCATATCAATCCCGATTGCTTCAAGAATCCGCGCCTCCATAATATGCCCAATCCGGCATTTCGCCATAACGGGAATGGTGATTGCGGCTTGAATTTCCCTAATCATCTTGGGGTCGCTCATTCTCGAAATACCGCCCGCTGCCCGGATGTCGGCGGGAATCCGCTCTAATGCCATAACCGCACATGCCCCTGCGGCCTGGGCAATTTTTGCTTGCTCGGGTGTGGTAACGTCCATAATTACCCCGCCTTTTAGTGTTTCTGCCAAGTTTTTATTAAAATTCATTTTATTAAACCTCCATAATAAATATTGATAAATTGTCTAATTACTATTAAAATAGAAACTGGTATGTTTTCAATGTTCAGATTGGATTTGTTTCAGCATACCAGATGGAGAATTATGTTTACAATTAATTTTAATGACAAGACAACATTATACGAGCAGCTATACCACCGGATCCGTACTGATATTGAATCAGGTTTTTTGGGGCAGAACGAAAAACTCCCGTCAAAGCGGAAACTGGCGAAACATTTGCAAATCAGTATATCAACTGTCCAGAATGCTTACGAACAGCTTCTTGCGGAAGGTTATATAATTTCAAAAGAAAAAAAAGGTTACTATGTCTGTGATGAGCCTGTTTTTGCCGGGCGTAAAATAATAATCCCCCCGCCGTTGGTAATCACTGAACCGCAAGCAGAATCACCGCAATTTGATTTAAAAACTAATGCAGTTGATACAGAGCATTTTCCATATTCGGTGTGGAGCCGCCTGATGCGGGAATCAATGCGGGAGAATCCGACCGTGCTGCTGCACTCGCTTCACCCGCAGGGCAACTACGATTTAAGGGTGGAAATCGCCAATTATCTCCAGGCGTTCCGTGACGTGAATATCACACCGGAGCAGATTATCCTTGGGGCAGGGATTGAATATATTATTGGCCTGATTACCGAACTGCTTCCGGTTGCTTTTTTCGCTTACGAGAACCCCGGTTACATGAAAATCCGCAAAATATTAGAAAGCCGGCGAATGGATGCAGTAGCTGTCCCTGTTGATAATAATGGGTTAATTGTAGAGAAGCTTGCTCAAACAGGCGCAACTGCTGTATTTGTAACAGCATCAAATCACTTCCCGACCGGGGCAGTAATGGGGGTAGGCCGCCGGCGCCAGTTAATCGAGTGGGCAGAGCAAAGTGATGAGCGTTATATCATTGAAGACGACTTTAATAGCGAGTTTCGCTTTGTGCTTAAACCGATTCCCGCATTACAAAGCCTTGATACAAGCGAAAAGGTTATTTATATAAACTCGTTCGCCCAAACGCTGGCCCCATCTTTGCGAATGGCTTACGCTGTTTTGCCCGAAACACTCTTACAGCGATATCGGGAAAAATTGATGTTTTATTCGTGTACAGTGTCGCAATTTGAGCAACTGACATTGAAACGCTTTTTGCAGGGCGGTTATTATGAACGGCATTTGGGGCGGATGAAAACGGTATACCGCAACCGGCAGAAGATTTTCATCGACGGGTTATCGCCCATCATAGAAAATCTCATCCTTGACGGACAAAAAGCAGGCTTGCATTTACAAATTAAATCGGCAAAATTGACGGAATGCGAATTAGTGAAGTTGGCGAATGATAAAGGTGTGCGGGTTTATCCTTTTTCAGATTTCTATGCGGTACCACCGCCGGAAACGCATACCGTGGCGCTAGGGTTTGCGGGTTGTGGTGACGATGAATTGCGTGAGGTTGCGGGGCGCTTATGTGCCGCGTGGGAGTAAAAAGGTTTACTTTGATTTAATTTTGTTATTCAAAATCAACCATAAACCCTTTGGAAAAATAAAAGCAGACAATATATAAAATATTATTAGTCAAACAGAACCGTATATTCATCAGCCACCCCCGGAAATACGAGCAGCAAGCCCATAATAGCTTCTTCCGCATTGGCTGCTGCCTGTTCCAATAAGCTGCTTCCAATCAGGCTGTCTTCTTTTTCTTGTTTTTGTTCAGCGATGAAATCCGTATAGTCTGATATACTCAAGCGAGTAAATATGCCCGCACTTTCATCGTAAATCTGTACCGAATCTTCATATACCACATGAGATAATACTTTTGGTTCAGGTAAAGTAATAATTATTATCCGGTCACGAATATCAATTTCCATTTCACCCGTATCGATTCCAAGTTTCATTTCTCCATCATAAACAATTAGAAATGACTTTCTGGTTCCGGGAATGTTTATTTCCCCGCCAAAAAGACTAAGCGTTTTTTGTTCAGAAAAATCCCCTATTTCAGAATAATAAAATCCTAAAGTGGATAGCTCGGTTATCTGTTGAATGCTTTTTCTTAATAAGGTTGAATCGATTTCAATTTTTGTCTCAATAGAAGGCCTAAGCCTGTCTGGTTGGGTAAAAAAATAAAAACCTAAAACAAAAATAAATAAAAGACAAAGATTTACGGTTGACTTATATTTTCGATAAAATATTCCCATAATTGCGGCACTATCATTTGAATCATCTTAACTATTCATATGATGGTTGCTAATGGATATGCTTAAAACTTTAAGATGTGCTTACATTCTTTTTTCCAGATACCGTTCAATTTCTTCTAAAAATCTCACCGCTTTTTCATATTGATCTTGTGCATCATTTTTTGATACTAAGAAAAAATCAGCATAATCACAGTTGTTTCTGATTTGAAAGGCATTACTTATATACTTTGAGTACTCTTTATCAATTTCACCAGTTTTAACATATTCTTTTTGAAAATAAGCAATTACATTGGCATGTTTTGAAAAATCTATTTCATCTAATGCAAGAATAGCACGAACTATTGAAAACATTGCGTAATAAGAGCGGCTAATTGAATCTTTATATTCACCTGCATCTAACAATATTTTAGCAGAGTTAAGCTTTTCATTTGCTGTTTTGATTCTATATACCATCAGTTCATTAACATAATCAGGCACTTAGTTCGATTCCTTCCTTCAATATGTTTCGATAATATGGCAAGATATTCTGATAATGATTAAATTCTTCATAAGGTATTACTGTTGGGGAAATAATGATCTCATAATCAAGCTCCATATCAGCCGACAATTCCCATATCTGTTTCAGCTTTTCTTGTAAATCTTTTCGCTCACCCTTTACAATTGCAACTATATCAATATCGGAACCATTAGAAAAGTCCCCTCTGGCATATGAGCCATATAGATATACATGACAAATATCATTTTTATATATTTCCTTATAAATATGAAACATTTTTTCTAAAATCTTATCTAAATCATTCTTCGGAAATGTATTCATAAATAAATTTACCCCGTTGATATTTATAGCATAAAAAAGATTTTAACTATACGGAGTCTAAGGGATTTGAACCCTTGCGCCGGCGAACCGACCTACTGGATTTCGAATCCAGACCCTTCAGCCACTTGGGTAAGACTCCTGATAAAGCACCTGTTTGGCGCAAGAGTTTACCTTGGTAAACTCTATCTTCATCTAAGTATAATATTCCATCCCCTAACAAGTCAAGTCAAAAACTATTGTAGCCGGCCGGATTATAAGCTATAATGATAGAACCAGCAGGAAAATAAGCGCGAAAGGACATTCTAAATGAAAAGAATCGGCTTACTCACTAGCGGCGGCGATTGCCAGGCTTTGAATGCCGCAATGCGCGGCGTTGTCAAATGTCTGACGGTCAGCGGCGAAAAGGTAGAAATATATGGCTTCATTGATGGTTATAAAGGATTGATTTATGGTGATTTTCGAATGCTTACCGGAAAAGACTTTTCTGGTATTTTAACGATTGGCGGCACTATTCTTGGCACTTCCCGCACCCCTTTTAAGACTATCCGGGTACCTGATGAAAATGGCCTTGACAAAGTTGAGGCAATGAAGCAAAACTATCACAAATTGCGCCTTGATTGCCTTGTTATCCTCGGCGGAAACGGAACCCATAAAACAGCCAATCTTTTAAGCCAAGAGGGGCTCAATATCGTCACCTTGCCGAAAACAATTGATAATGATTTGTGGGGCACAGATATGACTTTTGGTTTCCAGAGTGCGGTCGATATTGCCACTCATGCTATTGATTGTATCCACACGACAGCGGCATCTCATGGCCGGATATTTATAGTTGAAGTCATGGGGCACAAAGTTGGCTATCTTACTTTAAATGCCGGAATGGCCAGCGGGGCCGACATTATCTTAATTCCTGAAATTCCTTATGATATTGATAAAGTTATCGAAGCAATTGAAAAACGTCATGAGCGCGGCAGTGCTTTTACGATTCTGGCCGTAGCCGAAGGAGCTATATCAAAAGAAGATGCTGCTTTATCAAAAAAAGAGTACAAAGAAAAAATGAAAACTTCGCCTTACCCTTCGATTTCTTATGAAGTTGCTGATCAAATTAAGCAAAAAGGCGGATATGATATTAGGGTAACAGTTCCCGGACATACCCAGCGCGGCGGAAGCCCCTGCCCCTATGACCGTGTTTTTGCCAGCCGTTTAGGCTCGGAAGCCGGACGTTTAATCCTCGATGGCGAATATGGTTTTATGGTTGGTTATCGAAACCGTGAAATTGTCAAAGTACCGCTCGAAGATGTTGCCGGAAAACTGAAAATGGTTTCCCCCGAAGCAAGTATTGTCAAAGAAGCCAAAATGCTCGGCATTTGTTTTGGAGACTAATAAATGAACTACACCGCATTATACCGCAAATTCCGTCCTCAGGTTTTCGCTGATGTATATGGTCAGGATGCAATCGTAACGACGTTAAGAAATCAAATTTTGGCGAATCGTATCGGACATGCCTACCTTTTTTGTGGTACTCGCGGAACGGGCAAAACGTCGATTGCCAAGATTTTTGCCCGTGCTGTAAATTGCAGCAACCCGGTTGATGCAAGCCCTTGCGGTGAATGTCCGTTATGCAAATCTATCGCTGTAGGTGCAAGTATGAACGTCATCGAAATTGATGCCGCTTCCAATAACGGTGTTGATAATATCCGGGAAATTGTTGATGAAGTCACTTATTCACCGGTTGAAGGAAAGTACAAAGTTTATATCATTGATGAAGTGCATATGCTTTCCACCGGCGCATTTAATGCCCTACTCAAAACCCTTGAAGAGCCGCCCGGATATGTCATTTTTATCCTCGCGACTACCGAAATTCACAAAATCCCGATGACGATTATGTCCCGCTGCCAGCGTTATGACTTTAAACGGATTACTGTTGATACAATTATGCAAAGACTTAATGTTTTGATGACCGAAGAAGGCATTGAAGCTGAAGAAAAAGCCCTTCGCTATATTGCCAAATCGGCTGATGGGGCAATGCGTGATGCTATAAGTTTGCTTGACCAATGCGTATCGTTTTATTTTGGTGAAAAGCTTACATATGACAAAGTCCTTGATGTCCTTGGGGCAGTTGATATTGAGATTTTCAGCCGCTTGCTCCGGGCTTGTTTGCAAGATGATGTTTCCGCTTGCATCAATTTATTAGAGGAAATCGTCATGTCAGGCCGGGAAATGGGACAATTTGTCATCGATTTCACCTGGTATCTGCGTAATTTATTATTACTTAAAGCCGCTGAAGGTAATACCGAAATTATTGATGTTTCCGCCGAAAATATGGCGCGTTTGAAAGAAGAAGCTGAAATGGCGCCGGCTGATGTTATTATGCGTTATATCCGTATTTTTTCTGAACTAACAAACCAGATTCGCTTTTCTACTAACAAACGGATACTATTAGAAATTGCCTTGGTAAAGTTGTGCAAACCGAGTATGGAAACCGATTCACAATCATTATTAGACCGGATTAGGCAGATTGAAAATAAAATAGCAAGCGGCACCATATTGACTGACTCGGTCAGTCAATATCAGCCAAACCAAAATTCTCCCGGCCAACATACACCCGGTCAGCCCTCACCTCAGCCCTACGCGGCAAATACCCCTAGACCTGCCCTGGCAAAGGCTATTCCTGCTGATATCGAGAAAGTAGTTGCTAACTGGTCTAATATTTTAGCCCGTATTCCGATGCCAATGCGTTCTTATCTTAAAAATGCGCGGTTAAGTCTTGGAGAAAATGATAAGCTACTGATTGTGGTAGAAGAGGGGCTTGCTTCCGATTACCTAATCAAGCAGCCGGACAATCAAGGCCACCTTGAACGGATTCTTTCAGAACAGATGGGTAAAGAAATACCGATGGAAGTCCGCAGTCTTGCGGAAGAGCGTAGCTTTGAAGCAACATATATTGATTTAAGTGAAATAATCAAAATGGAAATAGAAATAGAAGACGAATAAAGGAGAACAAAAAATGGCCAAAAGAGGCGGCGGGTTCCCCGGCGGTGGTATGCCGGGTAACATGAGTAATTTAATGAAGCAGGCACAAAGAATGCAACGGCAGATGGAAGAAAGCCAGAAAGAAATGGAGACCAAGGAATTTACCGCGAAAGCCGGCGGCGGGGCGGTTGAAGTCACTGTAACGGGAAATAAGGAAATTACAAAGGTCAAATTAGCCAAGGATGTCGTTGACCCTGATGACATCGAAATGCTGGAAGATTTGATTATGGCGGCTTGTAATGAAGCAATGCGGAACGCTGATGAGGCAAGTTCAGAGCTGATGGGCAAAATGACCGGCGGCTTAGGTTTAGGGGGCGGCTTGCCGTTTTGAGGTGCGAATGGAAATCTACAGCGGACATATCAACAAATTAATTGACGAGTTAGCAAAGCTTCCCGGTATCGGCAGCAAATCTGCCGGGCGCTTGGCTTTTCATTTAATGAATTTGCCAAAAGAGCGAATCGACCGCTTAGCAAACACAATCGTTGAAGCCAAAGAAAACGTCCGCTACTGCGAAAGTTGTTATACTTTAACCGACCGTGATATCTGCCCCATCTGTACCAACCCCAAACGGGACAACAACTTAATTATGGTCGTTGAAACAACAAGAGATTTGGCAGCTTATGAAAAAACCGGCCGTTATGATGGCGTTTATCATGTCCTTCACGGTGCTATTTCACCAATGCTTGGCATCGGGCCTGCTGATATCAAATTAAAAGAGCTGATTCACCGGCTCGAAGGCGAAATTGCCGAAGTTATTATTGCGACAAATTCAAGCCTTGAAGGTGAAACGACAGCAATGTATCTTAGCAAACTAATAAAACCAACCGGCATCCGTGTGACTAGAATTGCCAGCGGTGTCCCCGTCGGCGGCGATTTGGAATACATAGATGAAGTAACCCTGTTACGGGCCCTTGAAGGCCGCATTGAACTTTAGGAGGAAAAAAATGAATGTAACAATTAAGCCTTTTGGCAAAACCCCTGATAACCGCGAAATTACCCTTTATTCCATTACTAATTCAAATGGGATGCAGGCTGACCTTATTGATTATGGTGCCGCGTTAGTAAACCTCTTTGTCCCGGACAAAAACGGTGATTTGGCCGATGTTGTTACCGGTTATGACAATCTCGGTGCCTATCTTGGCAGTCATCCATACTTTGGTGTTGTCGTTGGCCCTAATGCTAACCGTATCGGTAATGCGACATTTACCCTAAATGGCGAAAAACATCAACTTTCAGTTAATGACGGGCCCAATAATCTTCACAGCCATGACGAATTAGGGTACCAGAGGCGGGTTTGGGAATCGGCGATATATGACACTGGTGTCACTTTTATCTTGAATGATGATGATGAACGATTGGGTTTCCCCGGCAAAAAAAGAATGAGTATTACTTATACCTTAACAGAAAATAATGAATTAAAACTTGAATATAGCGCAGTGAGTGACAAAGATACCATCATTAATCCCACCAACCATACTTATTTCAATCTTGCCGGTCATCAAGCCGATACGATTAATGACCATATCATAAAAATAAATGCCGGCAATTATACCCCGGTAGTCCCCGGCGCGATTCCGACTGGTGAAATTGCCCCGGTTGCCGGGACACCCCTTGATTTTACCGTCCCAACCCGGATTGGTGACAGGGTTGACGATGATTTTGAACAATTGAAGCTGGTTGGCGGTTACGACCATAACTGGGTTATCAACGATTATGACGGCACCGTGAAAGAAGCAGCCCGCCTGACCGACCCGGTCTCCGGCCGGTCGATGGTAACATTAACTGACCTGCCCGGTATTCAACTTTATGGCGGCAATATGATACCTACCCATACCGGTAAAGAAAACGCCGCTTATCATTCCCGCTGTGCTTTATGTTTAGAAACACAATTTTTCCCCGATTCCGCCAACCAACCGGAATTTCCCTCGGCAGTTTTCGGACCGACAAGGCCATATGTATCCACAACGATATACCGGTTTGAGAATATCTAAATAATTTAATCCGCAAGTGAGTATTTTTTACAGAGAATACTCACTTGTGGTAGTTTTAATTATCCCAAGTTGCGAAAATCACCGACCATTTACACTTCCCCTTTTTCACATTTCGACGTTTTATTTTTTGCGCCCATGTTAAACTAACCTTTGGAGGTTAGCAAAATGGGACAAATATATATCGAAGATTATGTAGTATCTTTTTTAAAGCAAAAGAAAACCGAGGCAACCGATACACCCATCAAACTAGCACTCTATGGCACCATTGCCAAACCCAAGACTCTTTATCACATTGATAATAATATTACCGGGGATAAAACATCACACTACATATATGGCGCTGCCGCTATCGAAGAAGACCGGACAATTGAAGAAATCGGTGATGAATATTTTCCGGCTTACCAGTTTATTGGCTATGTGAATGTCCGTAATTGCGGCGAAGCTATTTCGAAATATCACATTTTTTATGACGAAAATACCGCAATGCAAGATTATCTTCTTTTTTATCACATGAGCCCGTTCTCAACCTTCCGCTACCTCGATACCCCGCCTGCCCCGGAAATAAATGATTCTAAATTGGATAAAAGCCTAACGATAGTTAAAGCAAAAAAAGTCCGCAACAAAAAAAGACCTCTTTTTCTTGACAAGTTGAAATTATTTATATTGAGTTTTTTATGCCTGATTATAGCAACATCAATCAGTACCATTGATGATTATGCCAAGATGTCCGACTTTGTTGCAGTAACAAAATTAGTAATCGAATTTGATAAATAATATTTAAAGAGATGTAATTTTTGAAAAATTCAATTTTTTGTGATATGATAATAACATGAAAGATAAATCTTTCACAATCCTGATTTAAGTGCCGCTCAAAGAGCGGCGTATGGGAGTTAACATGAAAGATAAATTTTTCATAATCCTGAATTGAATGCCGCTCAAAGAGCGGCTTATGAGAGTTAATGTCAAATATCAGAGAATACATGAAGGAAAAAGAGAAAAGAACTTTTCTCAATAAATACGGCTCCGATTCAAAACGGATCAATTATAAAGAAAAAATCCGCGGATATAAGCTTGCGCGTTTTTATCGTGCGATTCTTTTTATCTTAATCGTTGCTGGTGTCAGTGTTGCATTTTATTTACAATGGCGTAACAAAATTTATACGGAGAGTTTAGTACTAAGCTCCACAGAAATTCAGATTGTCAGCGGGAATACGATTAAAAATCTCGGTGGATTTATTCTTCAATATAGTAAAGACGGCATCAGTTTGACTAACGATAAAGGGGCGGCGGTTTGGAACCAGACCTATGAAATGCAGGAGCCGCGAATTGCAATTTGCCAAAATACCGTGGCGATTGCTGATTATAACGGCAGTACTATTTATGTACTCGATACCCAGAAGCCGCTTGGTATAATAAATACGAATCTGCCGATCCGTGCTTTTGATGTGGCGGCTAATGGTCAGGTTTTGGTAGCTTTAGATGATGGAAATATAACATGGATTAATTTATATTCCGCTGATGGCACAATGATATCAAACCAGAGTACCAGAATGAATAATTCCGGTTATCCGGTTAGCCTTAGCGTTTCACCAAACGGCAGATTAGTTGGAATTTCCTTTTTTTATGTTGCTGACGGGGCAACAAGATCCAGTGTTGCCTTTTACAATTACGGCCCGGTTGGGCAAAACGTCAACAATCTAATGAGTACCTACAACTATGCCGACTCGATTGTCCCCCATCTTAAGTTTATGAATGATGATACAGCTTTTGCGGTCTCTGACGACCGGATTATGTTTTTTTCCGGAAATGAAAAACCGTTGAGTATTGCCGAGAATTTGATTGCCGACAAAATCCGAAGCGTTTATAACAGTGAAGATTATGTTGGCTTGGTCTTTCATGCAAAAACCGGCGAAACATTGCATCGCGGCGAAGCTTTATATCGCTTAGATATATATGACAAAAAAGGGGTATTGGTTTTATCAAAATATTTTGACTTTGAATTTACGGAAATCATCTTTACTAAAGATACATTTATTATCTATAATGAACTTGATTTATTGATTTGCAACATAAATGGCACCGAAAGATTTAATGGAATGTTTGACAAAGTCACCACCCTTTTCATGCCCCATGGTTCGATTAACCGGTTTATTGCCGTTACCAGAGAAACAATTGATGTAATAGAGTTCAAGTAAAAAATGAGGTAAAAACAATGTATTATTTTGCAATAGTTATCGTATTGATTATTTTTATCTGGCGGATAATCGCCGGTTTCCGCAAGGGAATGGTTGCGGAAATTGTATCATTAATCTCTTTGATTTTCGCAATTATCAGCTTGATTCTCGTTTTAAATATTGCCGGTAGTTATTTTGGCGACCGGGAAGGTAACGTTTTGCAGATGTTACTTGTTCTTGTCGTTATTGGGCTTGTATACAAAGTAATCAGCCTAATCCTTACGTCGCTTAAACTAATTGCCAAACTTCCGGTTATCAAAAGCCTTGACAAATTGCTCGGGGCAGCCCTTGGGGCAGTTGAAGCGACGTTAATTATTATCTTGCTTATTCAGGTTCTTAAGTATTTTAGTTTTTCGGTTCCGTTTTCGCTGTAGCCATCATTCGCTTACAAGCGCATAGGCTGATATTTTGCGTATCCTCCACGCTATTAACATAGACACAGTATAAGATAATAGTATCAAACCAACAGTAACCATAATAATCCAGTTGGCAGGCACGGGTAAATTTGCCTGTGCAACGCCCATACCGCGCATTAACGCGATGAACATAGGGTTAAATCCGATGTAACCTATTATCGCTCCAAAAATCGTACCGATAACAATTATCGGGGTAAGGTTCAAGGTTATTTGATTCATAAGCTGTAAAGTGGTAAAGCCAATCGCCTTTTGGATACCCAATTCACGCTTTCTGCGGACGATTATTGTTTTAATGATTAAATAAAGTACCAATATCACCACAGCCGCAACCACAAACATAACAACGAAACCGAGAGCGGAAAACAAACCGCCGATAGAACTTAATATATTGTCAATATGACCATGCAGGGAGTATGTCTTTGCAATAATATCGCCTTTTTCCGCATTTATAATTTCAATGAAATCAGCTGTATCAGCCATTTCGCCGGTTACATATAAACCAAACCCGGTAAAATCAAAATCCGGCTGCAAACGTTTCATTCCATCGCCCTTCATCATACCAACAAACGAACCCATTAACTGAACAGAACCGGTGATTATAAATTCATGCTCATTGCCGTCAATTTTTACCGTAACCCAATCGCCAATGTTTTTATTCATTGTTTGAAGGGTTATGCCGTCCAATACAATTTCACTATCCAATAACGGATAACGTCCGCCTATCATTGAATATCCTGTATGATACGCAAAGTCCTCAACGATTACTATAGAAACTATATAATCATCAATTTGCAACATCTCTATTTCCCGCCCAAAGAAGCTGTATACTTCGGGGCGTTCTTCCATCCATTCCCTGATAGCCGTACCGTCGTTTGAATCATGCAACCATACGTTTACATCGGGAACGTCGCCCAATACGGTATTAACAAATGTGTCCATATTTACATTGACATTATAGTGCATTGTAAAGACAGCTACCGACGAGAATGTCACGCCAAAAATAATTATACCTAGCATTACGGCTTGTTTTTTATTATGGAGCAGTTGTTTAGCCGCAAGCAATAAATTTAATGAGCCGCGGGTTTTATCCAAAGGAAGATTATTTTTCTTAAAACTGTGCGTGGTCATGCCGCCGCGCATTGCAATAATCGGGTGAAGTTTGCTTATCCGCTTTGCCGTTACAAAGGCAAACAATAACACCACAAACAAAATCGAAATTAATGCGGCAAGTATTACGGTCATATTAAACGCCGGATTCCACGGCATACCGAGCATTGGCTCTATCAGCATGTCTGTTACCAGCGGAAGCGTTATTTGCGCCGGAATTATTCCGACCGTGCCGCCAATAAAAGCAATTAAGCCGAATTGAATAATAATGGAAAGAATTATTTGCTGACTGCGATACCCTATCGCTTTTAATGCCCCGATATTTTTCATGCTTTCTTCAATATCGTTGTTAATGCGAAATCTGATGACTATTGAACCGACAAGCAGTAAAATAATCGCAAACACTACCAGCAGTAACGCGGGAATCGTTGGAATTAAAACCCGGTTGTGAAAATAATCATAATTTGCTATAACAGGAGTAACTCCGGCAAATTCAGAGCTGTACCCGGCGGCAAAAGCCGCCCAATTTTCTGTCATACGCGCAGATATTAAAGTATATTTACCGTCGTGAAATTGGCTTTGAAGCTCTGAATATTTTTCATCGGACACATAAAAACGCCATACTGTAAACGTGCTTGCGCCGAACATTATTTCTTCCGTACTTCCCGCAACAGTAAACCATAGTTCGCTATCCAAAAATTCAAGCCGTATATCATCGCCGAGAGCATATCCCCCGCTTGAAAATATAAAATGTGGTATATATATGGCATTACCTATGAGCGGCAATGAATCGCCGATTAAAGCTGGTGGGTTCATTTGCTGTTCGATAGAATTTTGAGCAAGAATAATATGTCCGTGACTTAGAGAATCGTCGTAATAATAGCCGCCTAGGCCCATTAACACGTTTACCGTTTCAATTTCGGTCACTTCGGGAGTATTGCGGATAAATTCAAGCTGGCTGCCGATTGGGTATTTTTCCGATTGAAGCGTGGCAAAGTGGGCGGTATTTAGCTCTTCGGCGCGCTCGTCAAAGAAACCGCCTATGCCGAGAAGTAAAGCAAGACCGATATTAAGCATGACAGCGGTTATTGTTATCAATAAGAACAAACTGAAAGTTTGCCCTTTACTTTTTCGCAAATTTGCCTTCGCTAACATCCAAATATTACGCATATTACCACCCCATTCCTGTTAAAAAATCTTTTAATTCTTTTTGCCGTTCAGCATTGCTGCTTTCATATTTCCCTAAAGCACACTCGCCAACAATACCGCCGTCACGGATATATATTATGCGGTTGCCTCTATATGCGGAGCGTAAATCATGGGTTACCATTACTATACTCTGCCCTTGCCTGTTGACTTCGGAAAGTGTGTCTAAAACAGCCGTTCCGTTTGCGGAATTAAGCGCGCCTGTGGGTTCATCGGCAAAAACGATTTTGGGATTATTGATTAACGCACGGGCTATCCCTGCCCGTTGACCTTCGCCGCCCGATACTTGCGACGGAAATTTATGCCAAATGCTTTCATCAAGGCTAAAGCGCTTCAAAAGGCGTTTCGCCCGGTTAGCTACATCATTTCTATTTTTGCTAACCAATAACCCGCAAGCCATTATGTTGTCTAATATGCTCATATTGTCTAAAAGGTAGGTCTGCTGGAATACAAATCCGCAGTTATCCCGGCGAAACACAGCCAATTTGTCATTTGATAAACCGCTTATATCCTGCCCCAAAAAACTAACTGTCCCAAGCGTGGGCTTATCCATGCCGGATAAGGCATATAAAAGAGTAGATTTACCCGCGCCCGATGACCCCATAATAACGGTAAAATCCTCCTCGTAAATCTCTAAATCAAGATTTTTAAGAACGTGATGTTGCTGGCCGCCGCTTGAAAAGGTTTTGCATAGCTTATTCGTTGAGAGCAAGGTGTTTGAATGTGCAAAACCCGCACGTTCAACATGAATTATTTTTTTCATTTTATAACTCCTTAATTTAAAATAGGACTGCTTTTTACAATCCTATTTTATAATGTACGAACCTTAACTGTCTTGAACTGAACCTTAACTAACCTTAAATCTTTCCTTAACTAACCTTAAATCTTTTTCGTTTCGCAATTTATGCCCATATTTACTCCGGTAAGCCTAAGCATTATTATGACCATAAAACCTTTGTCGTGATTTTCGGGGCAAAGCCCTCCTGCCATTTTCTCCATAAAATATTTTGATAGATATAATCCTAATCCATAACCGTCTGTTTTTTCGGTATTCTTTCCGCGAAAATATTTGCTTGTTAGGAGCGGTAATTCCTTTTCCTGTACTCCTGTGCCAAAATCCTTTATTTCTATAAATAAATATTCTTCTTCAATATAAGAATTTATTACAATATCCGTTCGTGCATATTTATATGAATTTTTAATTATATTGTCAAAGACTTGCTGTAATCGAAGTAAATCTGCAAATACAATACAATCGGGTATTGTAAATGGTTTTACGCGCTTCTCAAAATCCGCTTGACTTATAAGTCTACATACTTCCGTACTTTGAATTTCATGCGGCGTTACTTTTAATTCCTGTAGTTCTTCAAGCGTTGAATGAAATAATTCAGTAATCAGAGTATCAATCTGTTCAAGTTTTTTGTTTGCGGAGTCCAACATTTTTTTTTCGTTTTCATCATTGCTTTTTAAACGCAAAATATCTATTGCCGACTTTACGGATGCAACGGGGGTATTTATATCATGGACAAGCGAAGCTATAAGCTCTTTCTTACTCTTATTCGCTTTACTTTCATTCTCTTTTGCGGTCCGCAATTCTTCTCGCATTAAATCAAAACTTTCCGTGAACGCTCCGAATATATTATTTTTATCCATTTCCAAAGGCACATCTAAATTTCCAACGGCTATTCGATTGGCGAAATTTTGTATTTTACGGAAAGGGGATAAAATATTTTTCTCACAATATAAATATATTGAAATGCTAACAATAACAAAAGATGAAAGGATTAAGAATAATAAAATCTGTAAGGCGTTATCTCTGTTTCGTCTTGCATTGTCCATATCCTCAAAGACATTGATTAAAAATTCGGTCTGCATTATCGCAGCTTCACGCGCAGATTCATTTTCCATTGCTGTATTTACAATATAATGAATTTCAACCGCATCGGGAGTCGGCATATCTGTTCTAAAGGCTAAAATTATTGCAACGCAACTCAAAACAGCGATAACTAAAATCACAGCCCAAAATTTTTTCATTACTTCACCTCAAATAAATAACCCTTACCCCTTACGGTAATAATGTAATGGGGTTCACTGGGATTTATCTCAATCTTCTCACGTAAACGGCGAATATGGACATTCAAGGTATTTTCATCTGAAAAAGAATCTTCCCACACGTTTTTAAAAAGTTCGTCTTTTGTAACAGCACGATTTCGATTTTTTACAAGATAGGAAAGCAACTTATACTCCATCGCTTTCAACTCAATTTTTTCACCGCGCAATGATACGCTTCTATCCGCAAAGTTAATATGAAAATCATTGTCAGTAAAAAAACCTTCATCAGCCGTATTAATTTTATGCCGTTTTAATACGGCTTTTACTTTCGCAAGCAAAATCGCAAGTGAATACGGTTTTTTTATATAATCATCGCCGCCGATGTTCAAAGCCAGCAAAACATCATCATCACTTTTCCGTGCGCTGATAAATAAAATCGGTACGTTGATTGTTTTTCGCAAATGATTACATAAATCAAAACCCGATGTGTTGCCTAAATTTATGTCAAGCAAAATCACACCGGCATCATTTTCACGAAAGAATTTTAAGCATGATTCTTCATCAGCAACCCATGCGGTTTTTACGCCAAGCACATTAAAATATTCGCGTGTGTTTTCGGATAACATAATTTCATCGTCAACAATTAAGCAATCATATTTCATCAGATAATCCCCTTGTAACTTATCATTGTACGGCATCAAAGATAAACTCTTCAATCTACCCCGACCCTCACCACCACCGGCAAAACGGATTTTATCCCCGGTGCATTTACATTAAGCCCTTCTTTGCCGGCCTGCCATGTCACATTTATATCAAACCCTAAAACATCAACACCTTTTATTAAACCATGGAAAGCTGGTTTATTCGGGTCAGTGGACTCACCCAAAGATTTTATCGTAAGCTTCCCATCTTCCGGCCACTCCATACAGATTGCATAAATATTGCCATTTGCAGCCGTAAAACGGAAATCGGAACTCGTATATCCGCCGCCGGCGATACCATCACTAAACTGCCCTTCGACTTCCTTAGTCGGCCCTTCCTCGGAATAACGCCAGCATTTGCTGTCATAAATCGCCTCCCCGTTGACTTTTAGCCACTTGCCGATATCGGCCAAAATCTGCCGGTCTTGGTCAGGAATACTTCCATCAGCTTTCGGGCCGATATTAAGCAATAGGTTGGCATTCTTGCTAACCACGTCAATCAAGTAGCAAATAATTTCTTTCGCGTTCTTGTAATCCAACGTAGAAGTATAACACCACGAATTTCGTGCCACTGCCGTATCGGTTTGCCAATAATAAGGTTTCGCTTCAGCAAAACGGCCCCGCTCAACATCAACAATACCGCAGCCAAAAGCAAAAGCATCATGCTTATAACAAATCGCGGTCGGAATATTCCATTCTTTACCCCGGTTATAATAATAAGCGGCAATTTTTTTAAGATGCCCCTTGTAAGCTTCATGTTGAATCCACCAGTCGAAATAAACAAATTTAGGCTGGTATTTGTCAATGATTTCACACGTCCGGACGAGCCAATCGTCAAGAAATTCTTGCGAAGGGTGCGGTTTTGCCCGCATACATTGTTGGTCAGGTTGCTCAATAATAGACGGCCAGTAAAAATCACCGCAAACTAACGGCTCTTTGATATCGGAATCAAATTCTTTGCCATTACCCATAAACCAGTGATGCTCAGCGCGATGGGAAGAAGCAGCAAACATCAACCCTTTTTCTTCATAAGCAGACTTAAGTTCACCGAGGACGTCCCGCTTTGGCCCCATTTTTTTGGCATTCCATTCGGAAATTTCCGAATCATACATTTGAAAACCTTCATGATGTTCGGCAACCTGCACAACATACCGCGCCCCCGCTTCTTTGAACAAATCAGCCCATTCTAAAGCATTGAAGTTCTCGCCTTTAAATAACGGGATAAAATCTTTATACCCGAAATCTTTGTGCGCCCCGTATGTTTTGACATGATGCTCAAATTCCGGCGTGCCTTGAATATACATATTTCGTGAATACCATTCATTGTTGAAGGCCGGCACACTATAAGGCCCCCAATGGACAAAAATCCCGAATTTCGCTTTTCGGAACCACTCCGGTATTTGAAATGCGGAAAGTGATGCCCAATCATCTTTAAATTCACCGTTGGCGATTACCTCATTAATTTGCTGTAAATATGCTTGTTTATCCATTTGTTCCTCCTTTATAGCAGATAAAATATCTCGAACCAAACTTGTTTGGTTTCGTCTCTATGGCCTATGGTTTTTCCGTTCAGTTCTATCTCTGTAGAAGGCGGCCTAAGGTTCCTGCGAGATACATTATCTGCCATCATGTATTGTACCATACGCCTCTACCGCCAGCCTTCGTGTCTCATTCAATTTTCTTGCATTTATTAAATCTGCTTCAATGACCTTGTCATAACCAAAACTTCTGACGGTATCTTGCATTTCTCTTTTTAAAGAATAAAAATGGTCTTTATTCCGGGCAAAAATCATGCGCCAGGAATATTCAAGGATAACCGGCTGGCACCAAGTCCGGATAGTAGTTATTTCTAAAGGTTCAGGCGGAATCGTATATCCCGTTCCCGGGGCGACAATCATTTTTCCGTTTTTCTGCAAATATTCTTTCGTTGAACTTGCGCCCATTACCGCCCGCCAGTCTGCTTCCAGCTTTGTTTCTTCCATTGCAAGGACTGAATCCCACATCGTATACAAATAAGGGAAACCATCCGGCGTTAATTCACTTAAGGCTACGGTTTTGTAATTAAGGGCTGAAACCCCATCTTCCCAAGTGCCCCCGCCCCATTCTTCCGGCATGAGAGTATCATTTTCAAAAAAGGCCAGCTTGCCGAAATCAGTAAGTTCCGGGCCGTTTTCGCCCATCACCCAGCAAAGTCCCTCCGGCCCGGCTGTACCGCCGGAAGGCTGGGCGCCATTATAGAAAATCCCTTCCGGTGAATAAAGCCAATCAATAAAATCGGCAAGCCGCTGCGGGTCTTTGGCTTGTGAACCAATAGCGATTATTGTTTTGGGGTTTCCTTCCGGTATACTCCCAAGGGACAGGATTTTCATATCGGCGATATCGGCAATCATAAACCCTTTCCCGGCAGTACGGTTGGTTATCGTATTAAAAGCGGATTGGCCTAACCATGGCCAGGGAGAATAAAGAATCTCACCATTTTTATATTTTTCAAAAGTAGCATCAAAGTTTTGATGAATTGATTCCGGGTCAACCAAGCCTAGTTGATTAGCTTCATAAAAAAATCTAAGTACCCGCATATACATAGAATCGTCGTCCATAATACATTGATAATCACTGCCGTCAGCCATTATTAAAGCAAAACCCAACTCATCATAACCATAAAAACAGGCCGGTTGTTTGGCAGCATTCATTAGATTGCCGTCCCAATCGCGGAAAAACGAAAATCCATAAACCGGTTTACCTGATTCACTGACCGGGTAAGCTTCCTGCATTGCTAAAAGGACCGGAAGTAAATCTTCCAAAGTATCCATTTCCGGATAACCAATCGAAGCATAAATATCCCAGCGAAGATACGGGCCGAAAGTCAGTTCCAAACCTTCACTAGGGGTCAGCGGTGAGTTTTCCGATACTTCCGAGGGGATGCCGTAGATTCCGCCGGGGGTAATATCATTATTCAGATTGTCGATTGCCCGCCGATACCGCATGATTTGCTTATCTTTAAGCAAATCTGTCATATCAAGAACTAACCGGGAAGTCACCATTTCCTGCAATATCCCCCGCTCCCCTTCACAAATAATTAAATCACCAATATTACCGGCGGCGGCCCGCATTTCAAAGATAGTCTTACGCCCGCCGGCGACATTAGGGGCGATAATATTCAGTTCCATGTTAAATTTGTCCCTTACTACCTTAGCAAACCAGCCGGACTGGATACCTTGGAAATTAGCAAGCTCATCGAAAACATCAATAACAAGAAATTCTTCATACTTATGACCGTTATTACTATGGCCAAAGTTAAAATTTCCGCAGCCGGGTAAAAGTAAACCAACACATAAAATTAAAATAAATAATTTGCTTTGTTTTTTCATTTGACTTAGCCTTACTTCCTCTTTATAATTTTAGTATGGAAACGGTATTCATCGCTGATGATGAACAAATTATCCGCGAAGGTCTAAAACACATAATTAATTGGACAAGCCTTGGTTTTGCCATCTGTGGGGAAGCCGGGAGCGGTGAGGAAGCACTGGATGGGATATTAGAGTTAAAGCCCAATTTGGTGCTTATGGATATCCGGATGCCGAAATTATTAGGCACGGATATCATTCGTCTTGCCCGGGAACAAGGTTTTACCGGCAAATTTATTATTATCAGCGGTTACTCTGATTTTGCCTATGCCCAAACCGCAATTCGCCTTGGTGTCGAATTTTATCTCACGAAACCAATTGATGAAGAAGAGCTTTTCGAAGCAGTCACCCGCATCCGCGAACTGATTATTAAGGAGCGGGAAAGCTCGACCCATATTGATTTGTTCCGCGAGAAAGCCAAAAATGTTATCCTCCATGAATTGATAACCGGAGTCTTTTCCCCGGAAAGCAAAAATGCTTTGCCGAATCTTGATGCCGATTCATATCAAGTCGTTATATATGAAGATTTTTATGATGCTGCCGAACCGGCTTATAGTTTTGCCGAACTTATGAAAGTCGCCAACCGCGGTAATCATGCCTTTGAGCATATTACGATTAAGTCAAGAGAAATCTTTCTTTTGAAAGGTTCTTTTGCGCTTCGCAAATTCGGCGATTTCTTAAGTCATTATGAGCAATATGAACATCAGGAAGGAAGTCCGCTTGATGCCCTGTTTCTTGCTTATGGCCGGCCGGTTCAAAATATGGACGAAATATATCTATCTTATGAGGAAGCCCTCTTACTTAGCCGCCGCCGTTTCTTTTGTACCCAAGGCCAGCATACCCTTGGTTATGAAGAACTGCCTTTCTTAAATACCAAAGTAAATGAAATCGATGCAACTAAGCTTAAGTTGTATCAAGAGCTGCTCACGGATTCACTTAAGAGCTTTAACCGCCGGAAAGTCGCGGAATCATTACATGAGCTGGAACTCTTTCTTTATAATGTAAAAGATGATATCAAATCTGTAAAGCATTTTCTGACCGATTTGTATTTTCAGGTCAAAGAAAAAATCAATATGATTTACAGCAATGCGGCGATTCCTTTCCCATCCAATTCAGAGATTATTGAGCGGATTGAAAAAAGTTTTTATCTTTATGAAATCATCCTTTTTATCTCGGAACAAGCGGACTTAATTATCAATGCTACCGGCGCGCCTTCGCGTGATTCGGTCCTTTATGACATTCTTTATTATATTGACCACAATTACCAGTCAAATATCAAACTGGAAACAATCGCCCCGCTGTTTGGCTATAACAGTGCCTATTTAGGCAAAATTTTCAATAAAGCAACCGGGGAGAGCTTTAATACTTATATCGACCATCGCCGGATTGAGTATTCGAAAAAGCTATTAGTGGAAAACAAGCTCAAAGTTTATGAAATTGCCGAACAGGTTGGTTACAAAAACGTTGATTATTTCCACAAAAAATTCAAAAAATATGTCGGGGTCAGCCCGGCCGAATATCGTAAGTCGGATAATCTTTAGTGAGTATTCTCTGCACCTACACCGGCAGCATCATCCTAACGCAAGTCCCCGCCCCCGGATTTGAAACAATCTCAATCCCATATTGTTCACCATAACACAACTTCATTCGCTGGTTAATATTATAAAGGCCGATGCTGGTACTTTTCTCCGGACTTCTGATTTCAATGCTTTGCTTTAAATCATTAAGTTCTTGAGCCGTCATTCCGCCGCCATTATCTTTTATTTCAATAATAAGATTAGGAGCCTCCTGATAGATATGAATCCGGAGTACCCCATCACTTTCCATTTCTTCAAGGCCATGCAATACGGCGTTTTCCACGACCGGTTGCAATAATAACGGCAGGATATTGTACTCCTGTAAGGAAATTTCCGGGGCAACATCTAAGTGATAAACGAACTTTTCGCCAAACCGAAGTTTTTGGATGGCAAGATAGGTTTCAATGTGACTTATTTCTTTTTCAAGGGTGGTAAAATTAGTCCCGGTATTTTCTAGCACATAACGCATGATTTTACCCAGCAGTTTTATTGCGGTTGCAACTTCTTTATCCCCGGTGGTAAAAGCTTTCATCCGGATTGTTTCCAGGGCATTATAAAGAAAATGGGGATTGATTTGACTTGCCAGCATTTTGAACTCCATTACCTGCTGCTCGTTTTCCAAGTCTTTTTCTTTAATCAGCGTTTCATACATCCGGGCATCTTTTTCCTTTATCTGCTCGACCATGATTTCCAAATCGGCAAAAGCCTCTGAAACTTCATCAGCCCCCTTCACCGAGTCGGTGATGACATAGTCTTCCTGGCTGACCCGGTGCATCGCTTCCCGCAGGGTAAAAATCCGCCGGGTAAAATAAATCGTAAAAAAGTGAATTATGATTCCCGGGATAATAATTGAAAGAATGATAATCGCAAGGCTGGTGCTGGTGATATTGCGGATATTCCGGTACGCTTCATTATCCAAAACTGTAATATATACTTTCGATTCCGATTGATACATTCGCTGGGTTGATACTTCGGCCATATAGCGAATTCCGTCAATTATTACATCACCGCGGAAACTAAAATTATCGGCTGCAAGATCAATTTCTATTTTTTGCGGCTTGCCATAATCTTCGCGGTTACTACTGAAAAAGGCCAAATTGTCATCAACTGATAAAGTTGTTTTGTACATGCCGCTGTCCAGCCGGGTTTTCAGATAATTGTCACTGACTTTCAGGACAATTACCGCATTTACCCCCGACCTGACTAAAGGGATTCTTTGCACAAGACACAAATTCCAATATTCATTCCCGAATCGGTCTTCCGTAACTGTCGAAAGCCAAAATACGCTGGCTTGGTTAAGTGCTTTCTGATACCAGTCCAAAGCGGCAATATCTTCGCAAACAGGAATGAATTGTTTATACGCGGAAACGGTGGGGTTATCTGTATAAATTTCAATGACTTCCACATCCGCGTAATTCACTGTATATTGCTCCAAAATAGTCATATCATTAACATGCTCAATAAAATCCCGTTCTGAATCATGAGTCCTTGTTAAGATATCCTGAATATCTCTGTTGACAGCGATATCCCGGGAAATATTGAAAAACTGGGTGGTTATTTCAAAAAGAATTGTCTTGACCCGCTGATTGTCGGAATCAAGCAAATCATGGTGATAATTGGTCAAAATGCGGGAATTATTTACCAGCAAAAAAGTACCGATAATAGTAATCGGCAGGAAAATAGCGATAAAATAAATCGAATAAAGCTGTTGCCGGATATTAAGACTTTTGAGCCGCTTCCACATAATGGTATTATACACTAAAAAAGTTTTGTGTGGTAAGTTTCTTTTCTAATAATCATGATATTTCAACTACATTATACAAACTATAGAAATATCCTTTCTTTTCAAGAAGTTCGTCAAATGCTCCGTATTCAATTAAAGTACCATTCTTAATTGCCAAAATAGAATCACATTGCCGTAAGATAGAGTCATCATAATCATGAAATACTGCCAAACATGTTATATTTAATTGAAATATGTCGCGCCATAAATCATAGGTTGTTTTTGGGTCAAGGGAAGAAAAAGCTTCATCTAACAATAACATCGGCGATTTTCTAATTAAAACCCGAGCTAAAGCAATACGTTGTTTCTGCCCGCCGGATACATTTTCTCCATTGTTTTGAATTAAATACTGACTCCCTTGTGTCTGCTCATTAAGGAAATCTATCAAGCCTGCCGCTTTTATAGCTTGCTCATATTCAAGTTCATTAATATCAGAGAACAAGGTAACATTATTATATATTGTGTCATTGAATAGAAAAACTGTTTGGTTCATATACGCAATTGATGTTAATAATTGTTCTCTCATAATTGTATTAATATCTTGTCCGTCAATAAATATTGTATTATCCGCACAATTTTCTTTCTTTGTAATAAGATTTAAAAGTGTCGATTTGCCGCCGCCGCTTCCGCCGACAATCGCATATTTTTTCCCTTTTTCAAAGATAAAATTAAACTGGTGGAATTGAAAATCATTATCATATCCAAAATTCAAATTCTTTATCTCTACTTTATTATATTGAATTGATTTATTTGCAACAATAATTTCACTTTTATCTATGGGTGTAAAAAGTTTCAGTTTTTTGTAAACAGCCGTTGAGGCGTGAATTTTGTTCAAAGACTGAACAACTCCCCCATAGGGATAACAATATTATTCACAAGTTGGATGGCGGCCATCATCATTCCTAAAGTATAGATGCCAATCAGAACATAGTAGCCGCCTAGCAGAAAACTGGAAATAAACATAAACATACTAATTACAGTTGATATTGCATCCATCTTTGCCATATAAACAGAAAAACGCCGCTTCGATTGCTCTAAACTTTTATTTACTTTGTCATGTTCTGCCGCTACTTTGGGTAAAGCTAGAAATTGCCGGACAATATTTAACCCATAAAGCATATCTTTGATTTTAGATGTATATTCGCTTTGTGCATCTGATATTTGCATGCGCTTGTCCCCGAGCTTTTTCCTAAATAGCATTGTTACCGCAACAGAAACAGCAGCAACAAAAATCATTAAAAGCCCATGTATAATATTATAAAATAATAATGTTCCACTTGCAAAAATAAACATTGAGACATACATTATACAATTTATAATTGGTAGATAAAATTCGTTTTCAAGTGTATTCATATCATTTGTCAAAGCAGAAACAAAGTCGGCTTTTGTATTTGTTTCATCAAATGCCGCCCGAAAAACCCTTTGTTTATTATTTATGCTTGTGTTATATAGAAAACGGGCAGTAACAACATCTTTCAAAAAATTTATTAACATAGTCGCCAAAAGCAATACAGCACAAAGGAGACCGACAGAAGCAATTGTACCATGAGAATTTCCGGTCGCCAAATCAACCGTTTGTCTTACTGAATATGCAAAGACCAAGTTTGAAAAACCTGCAATAACAGCAAATACTGATACTAAAATCCACATTGACACTTGTTTCACAAATACCTCCATATACTTTCTAACAATTTACAATATCATTTCCGGGTATATATGTCAACAAAAACCATATAACAATTATCGTGTTTGCAGGGGACATTTAGCCGGTTGTCGCCGGCTTTGCAATACAGCAACCGACTGTTTTATCTCCTACACTAAAATAACATGCTTTTCATCTAAAATTTTGACCGTTGTATTTATTAATAATCCTTATTATAGTAAAAATAGTGTCGCCCGGCGGCGGCTAGACGGAAGCAAGCTTCCAATTTTAATGAGAGAGGATATCGATTATGAAATTCAGTAATGGCTGTTGGCTCCAAAAAGAGGGCTGTACCTGTTTTGCCCCGCAAGAAGTTTATTTTACAAAGATTACCCCGACGAAGGTGACTCTTCTTGCCCCGACTGCGCGTATCAATCACCGCGGCGATACCTTGGGCGGCATCAACCTGACCCTTGAAATCACCTCCCCGGCACCAGAAATCATCCGCTTGCGTACATATCATTATAAGGGGAAAGTCACAAAAGGCCCGGATTTTGAACTTTTATTAAACGAAGAATTACCCTTGGAAATAGAAGATACCGACGACTTGATTACGGTTAAAAGCGGAAACCTTAGCCTGGAAGTTACCAAGAAAAATTGGTCAATGACTTACAAAAGAGGCTCCGAAGTCATCACTAAAAGTGCCGGAAGAGACCTTGGCATCATGAAAACCGACTGGAAAGGCCTTTATTATGATAAAGGCGATGACAGCGAAACATTTATGCGCCAAATGCTTTCAATTTCCGTTGGCGAACTCATCTATGGCACCGGCGAACGCTTTACTGCTTATGTAAAAAATGGCCAAAGCATTGATATCTGGAATGAAGACGGCGGTACAAGCACCGAACAGGCTTACAAAAACATCCCCTTCTATTTGACTAATAAAGGTTATGGTGTTTTCGTTAACCATCCCGAAAGAGTTTCTTTTGAAATGGCATCGGAGATGACGACCCGCGCCGAATTTTCCGTACCCGGCGGTTATCTTGACTACTATTTAATCAATGGGCCGACAATGAAAGAAGTCCTTGGCCGTTATACCGATTTGACCGGAAAACCGGCTTTACCGGCACCTTGGACATTCGGTTTGTGGTTATCCACCTCTTTTACCACCAATTATGATGAAAAAACGGTCATGAGTTTCATTGATGGTATGCTTGACCGCGATATTCCGCTGCGTACTTTCCACTTTGACTGCTTCTGGATGAAAGATTTTCATTGGTCGGACTTCACCTGGGATAACCGCGTTTTCCCGGATCCGCAAGGAATGCTTAGCCGGATTAAAGCCAAGAACCTCAACGTTTGTGTTTGGATTAACCCTTATATCGCCCAGGAATCATGCCTTTTTGACGAAGGAATGGAGAATGGTTATCTGGTAAAGAAAACCAACGGTGATGTCTGGCAATGGGACATGTGGCAGCCCGGAATGGCCCTGGTTGATTTCACCAACCCGGCAGCAGTGAAATGGTATCAACAAAAGCTGGAAGTTTTGATGGATATGGGTGTTGACTGCTTTAAAACCGATTTCGGTGAGCGGATTCCAACTGACGGGATTGCTTATTTTGATGGTTCCGATTCGGTTAAAATGCACAATTTTTATACTTATCTCTTTAATAAATGCGTTTTTGAATTACTTGAACGGAAACGCGGAGTTGGCGAGGCGGTATTGTTCGCCCGTTCAGCAACCGCCGGCGGCCAGAAATTCCCTGTTCACTGGGGCGGTGACTGCTGGTCGGATTATGAGTCGATGGAACAAAGCCTACGCGGCGGCCTTTCGTTAACAATGTCCGGTTTTGGTTTCTGGAGTCATGACATTGGCGGCTTCGAGCATACCTCAACCGCTGATGTTTATAAAAGATGGTGCGCTTTCGGTTTGCTTTCCACTCACAGCCGTTTGCATGGTTCAACTTCTTACCGTGTGCCGTGGGCTTATGACAAAGAAGCAGTTGATGTTGTCCGCTTCTTTACCCGCCTGAAAAACCGGTTGATGCCTTATCTATTTGCTAATGCTGTTTTTACTGCGAAAAATGGTATCCCAATGATGAGAAGTATGGTAATGGAATTTACCAATGACCGGGTTTGTGACTATTTGGATAAACAGTACATATTAGGTGACAGCTTATTAGTCGCACCAATCTTTAACGAAGATAGTATCTGTGAATACTATTTGCCGGAAGGGACATGGACCTGCCTATTGACTGGCTCGGTCAATGAAGGCGGAAAATATTATAAGCAAAAATATGATTACTTGAGCCTGCCGCTTTATGTTAAAGAAAATTCCATCATTGTTACCGGAAATACTGACGACCGGCCTGATTATACTTTTGCTGAAAAGCCATTGGTTAGCATCTATGCCTTAAAAGAGGGGCAGACAGCTTCAGCTTCGGTTTATGAAAAAGATGGTAATGTAAGCGAAAAAATGCAAATAACTGCAACTAATAAAGACGGCCAGATTTTGGTTAAAGTAACTTCAGCCGGGGAATATACCGTCAGACTAGTAAATTTCACAGCGGAAAAAGGGTCGGCAGACTTCACGCAAGATGGCAGCGATACCTTGATTTCCGGAGCTGGGAATGCGGAGTTTACTATTAGTTAATGCTCACGAACTAGATTAGCAAGGAAGGCAAAAAGTACTCGAAATCGCCTTAGGTCGACTTCTTCCAGGGAGATAACTTGAATTAGAACTAATTAGACCGTAGTGATTGAGAGTGTTTATTGCCTGACTTGCTCATAAATGAGCAGAATAGTAACAATTTCCATAGCTAATTCTTTACGTATTATATGTCAAATAATACCGGTTTTATCGTAACACTAAATAATTTATAATAGTAGGTGATATAGTAGGGACAAAATCCCATAAATCATAGGAGGAAATTAAATGAAAAAGGTTTTAAAGAAATTAGCAGCTTTTGTTTGCGGGCTTGCATTACTTGCACCATTAGTTTTGGTTCCAAGCATTGATGCTCAAGCGAGCGGGACAAAAGCATTCTTGCAATTTGCCAGTGCAGATTGGGGAGTCCAGACTTGGGACGGCGAAGACGGTGAAGGTGTCACCCTTACGAACGACATCGTTGACGGCGCAGGGACTTACACAGTTGCCCTTACTTTTGATGAGCCGGTTAACGGCATCGCTTTCTCTTCTGTCGAAATCGAAGACGGCGCTACTCTTTATCCCGCCGGTTTTATGCGGATTGATTCAATCAAAGTAAACGGTGAAGAAATCGAATATGGCGAAACTTTTACCAATCCTGAAAATGGAAATATCCGTACCAATCTTTTCAATGAATGGGTTGACGAAATTCCGGATGATGCTTTCAAATTTAGTGATGAAGCTACGGCAACCCCGATGGCCAATGATATCGAAGATATCAGCAGTATTGAAGTAACTTTTACCCTTGAACTTGCTGAAATGGTTGCTTACCTGCAATTCGCAAGTTCTGACTGGGAAGTTCAGGCCTGGGGCTCTGATGAAGGCGAAGGCTTTACTCGTACCAATGAAGCTGTTGACGGTTATGGCACTTACACAGTTGGCCTTGATTTTGCATCACCGGCCAATGGAATTGCTTTCTTTAACGCTGAAGTTGCCTTTGGTGAAGTTTTACTTCCCGGCGCTTATATGACAATTGATTCCGTTAAAATTAATGGTGAAGAAGTTTCCGTAGGTAATACTTACACCAGTTCTGATGACGGTGTTACAACCCGGACCAACCTGTTTAATGAATGGGTTGATGCGCTTCCGAAAGATGCCCGTACTGCTGACGGCAGCGACGATGCAACTTGGGTCCCGGTTTCAAATGAGTTTGAAGAAATTAGTTCTATCGAAGTAACCTTTACTTATGGAAGCGGTGTTTGGATTTTTGGTGACCCTCGTTTTGCTGAAGAGGAAGAGTACGTTGCCCCTTCATCATTTAATGCTTTCATGATGTTCCAAGATGCCGGCGGCGGCGAATGGTCAAACTTTGCCTCTGGTGTTGGTAATGATATGGAAATCTTAGGCGACGGTGTCTGGGAAGTATCTATTACCCGTGACCAGGCTGGCGGTACCGGCCAGGCTATCCCTGATGAATCAGGACTTGTTTTCCTTGTTGATATTGAAGAATTAGGCCGGGCAATGGTTCATGCCGGTACCCTCTGGGAAGATATCGAGTCAGGCGGAATGACAGGTACTGATGCGGAAGTATCCGTAGAAGTTTATGTTGACGGTGAATTAGTTTCCGGAATCCGTAATGAAAATATTAAATACGGTGACATTGAAGGAAATGGAAGGCTTCGTCTTGAATTAGTTAATACCTGGGGTACCGGAACGATTGAAAACCCGGTCGTTATGCCTTCAAGATTGGTTCCGAATGATGAAATCAAAGTTGTCTTTACCCTTAAAGGCACCGGCTTTAACTCAGATTATGACTGGGGCAGTGCCGAGGAAGCACCCGCTCCTGCCGAAGAAGCAGCACCTGCTGCAACGCCGGCTCCGGCACAAACTGACGATAGCGGCAACAATACCACCCTCATTATCATTATTGTGGTAGTAGTAGTTCTCGTTGGCGGTGGTGGTGCATACTTCTTTATCTCCAAAAAGAAAAAAGATTAGGAATTAATATAAGGGTACCTCAAAAGCAATTTTGGGGTGCCCTTTCTTGTGCAGAGCCGCGTAATGAAAATTTTGCCTTTACACTCGATTTCAGGAATGAATCCTGAAATCTCGAAGGCAAATGCGGCTCGCACAACGGGTATGAGGCTGAAGGGATAGCCTCCACCCGATTGAGAGTTTGTAGGGAAGGAGATAAAGTTGTAATGAAAGAATCACTAGCCTCACGGGGCATATACATATTTTTACGGCTGGTTATTGTTTTGTCAGCGGCGATGATGTTTTTTCCGGCAATCAACCCGGCAAGGCTGACGGAACGAATCAACCGGAACATGTCGCTATTTACATCTGCGGTTGCATATAACAGCTTAATTTCTGAATTGGGGCGGGAAATAAACCGCGGTTGGGTTAATGAAACAAATTTTGTCATCTTATTTATTTCGAGCCTGATACTTTGCATTGGTATCGGTTTGACATGCGTTTGCGGCTGTCTTTCGGTCGGTAATATCAAATGCAAAAAAAGAGGCAATTTCTTTGGTTTAATCGGCGGGGCAACCCAAGCGCTCGGTTTAACCGGAATCTTGATTAGCTACCTTAATATGAACAATAATTCAAGTGATTTTGAAAGACTTTCGCCGATGTTTCCGAGTGGTTATTTCCTATTTTGCGGGATTGCGGCGGTAGTTTTCATATCATCACTTATCCAAATATTTTTGCTAAGAAAAGAGGAAAAAGAAGCGGTATTTGAAATAGAAGCAAAATACCGGACTTTCCTGATGTTTTTACCTTTTGCGGCTTTATTATTTGTTTTCTCATATCTGCCGTTATGGGGCTGGCGCGCCGCTTTCGTTGAATATACGGCAGGAATGCCGATGACAATGGACGATTTCGTTGGGTTTAAATGGTTCACATTCTTGTTTAACGACCCGGGTACACAGCGGGATATCGTCAGAGTATTGCAAAATACCTTAGCAATGAGCGCCCTTGGGCTTAGCACCAGTTGGGTAGCAATGGCGTTTGCAATTTTCCTTGTTGAAATCCGTAACGGCCCGTTCCGCCGTTTCGTTCAAACTTTGTCAACCGTACCTAACTTTATCTCATGGGTTATGGTTTATGCGATTGCTTTTGCAATTTTTTCAACTGACGGTTTTATCAACAGTTTCCTTTCGACGATTGGCGCCCTTGACGGGGCCGGCCGGAATTATTTAATGGGTGACAATCTTATCTGGCTCAAAATGCTGGGCTGGGGAATGTGGAAAGGCTTAGGCTGGAGTGCGATTATTTACATAGCCGCGATTGCCGGGATTGACCAGCAGTTATATGAAGCGGCGACGGTTGACGGTGCCGGACGTTTTCAAAAAATGTGGCATATCACACTGCCGGGCTTGATGTCAACCTTCTTTGTCCTATTGCTCCTTAGTATTGCCGGTATTTTGAATAACGGGATGGAGCAATACTTAGTCTTTGAAAATGCAAGTAATACCCAAAGAATTACAGTTCTGGATTTATATATCTATCAACGAGGTATTGAAAAAGGTTTGATTTCAATATCGACTATGATTGGGATGCTGAAATCACTTATCAGCGTGACCCTGCTCTTTGCTGCGAATAAAGCTTCTAAATGGATTCGCGGCGAGAGTATTATATAGAAAGGGGGCGAATAGAATATGTTTGGAAAAACAAAACAAGAACGGCGGGATGAAAAAGCCGAAATGCAAAGTGCTAATAAACGTAAGTTCAAATTAACAGTTGGCGATGTTGTTTTTAACATCATCAACTACTCGGTCTTCGGATTATTTACCTTGCTATGTATTTTCCCCTTTTACTATATTTTCATCAATACCATTTCCGATAATCAAATGGTTAGCCGCGGCCTGATTAATTTCTTTCCCGAAGGTTTGCATATTAACAACTATATTGCGATATTGCAGCTTCGGGAAGTTGGCAATGCCATAGTGGTGACATTCGGGCGGGCAGTACTAGGGACGGCAGTAATGGTAGTTGCTTCCAGCTTTATTGCATACCTGATGACGAAAGATGTTATGTGGGGCAAGAAATTTTGGTACCGCTTTACAATTATCACAATGTATTTCAATGCCGGTTTGATTCCCTGGTTCCTGACAATGATGATGCTTGGTCTGACTAATACGTTTATGGCTTATATTATTCCCGGTTTGGTTGCGCCGTTTAATATTATCCTGGTAAAAACCTATATTGAATCGATTCCGGCAGAACTTGAGGAAAGTGCCCATATTGACGGTGCCGGCTTGATGACTATTTACTGGAAGATTATCTGGCCGCTAAGCAAACCGATTTTAGCAACAATTGCAATTTTTGGCGCTGTCAGCCACTGGAACTCATTTGTAGATTCTTTGATTCTGATGAATAATGCGCCGGAACTTCATACCTTACAGCATCGTTTGTATGTTTATTTGAACCGGTCAAGTAACCTTGCGGCAATGATGCAGTCAGGCGGCGGGGCGACAACAGCATCTGCTGCTTTAGCCGGGGTTACAAATGTGCGGGTAATTAACTATACTATTTCGATGGTGACAGTTTTACCGATTTTGGTAGTATATCCATGGATGCAGCGTTATTTTGTTAAAGGTATTATGCTTGGTGCAGTTAAAGGTTAAAATCGCCCAGCAATTAATAAAAATAGGAGGATGAAATGAACAGATTCAAGAAATTAATTTGCTTAATGTTAGTGATGGTTTTATCAGTATCATTACTTAGTGCCTGTGGTAATTCCGGGGGCAAAAAAGACGAACCGGTCACCTTGACGGTTTACAGCCAGGTAGCCAACTACAACGGTGAAATGACCGGTTGGTTCGCGCAGATGATGCTGGAAAAATTCAATGTAAAAATGATTCTTATTTCCGATGAAGACGGTGTTTATGAAACCCGGATGGCGGCTCAGGACTTAGGTGACATTGTCGTTTGGGGCGCTGATGGTGAAAAGTATATTGAAGCTTTCAAGCAAGGCCTTTTATGGGAATGGGACGATGAGGATTTGCTTGCTAATTATGGCCCTTATATTAAAGAGCATATGGGGCCGGCATTAGGAAAAAACCGCGGTATTTCAGAACGGGAAACCGGAATCCCCAATTTGTATGGTTTTGGCCACAATGTAGCCGCCAATGCCGATGATATTGGTGCTTTCTTCTATTCATGGTGCTTGAGATGGGATGTTTATCGTGATATCGGTTATCCGAGGATGAGAAACCTTAAAGAGTTTGCCGATGTTTTGGAACAAATGCGCGACCATATCAAAGTTGATGATATCGGCAACCCCGTTTATGCGGTTTCACTTTGGAGCGATTGGGACGGGACGATGGTTATGTACCCGAAATCCATGGCGACAGCTTATTATGGTTATGATGAATTTCATATGGGTCATTACTGTCCCGAAACCGGTGAATTTTTCCCGGCTTTGATGGAAGGCGGCCCTTATATTGAAATGCTTGAGTTTTTTAATGACTTGCACCGGCGCGGTTTGCTTGACCCGGACTCAATGACCAATACCTTTGATACAATGGCACCAAAGCTTGAAAACGGCGGAACCTTGTTCTCAATTTTTAGTTGGGCCGGTGAAGATAGGTTCAATACCTTGGATCATCTTGAAAAAGATCAGATTATGCTTTCATTTGCTCCCGAAGAAGCAAAACCGATTAATTATGGTTTGAATATTTACGGAATGAACCGGATTTGGTCGATTGGTTCAAAAACCCAACACCCGGAATTATGTATGGAAATTATCAACTGGTTATGTACTCCGGAAGGGCGGTTGACGATGGATTATGGGCCGAAGGGTGTCACTTGGGATTATGATGAAGATGGCAAAACTTACTTTACGGAGTTAGGCAAACGGACTGACAGTGACCGCAATACCGAAATGGAAGAGCCTTACTCCGGTCAATACGGCGATGGTTCATTCCAAATTAATAATACCACTTGGGACAATATGGCTATTAATCCGGAATCCGGCGAGCCTTATAACAAAAAATTCTGGCGGTCATATCAGCCGGAACCGAAAAACGCGGCTGAAGCTGATTGGCGGGCATTTACCGGTGCCTTAAGTATTCATGAGTATTTGACAAGCCGCCCATTTGCCGTATCCTTAGGGACGACTTATAGTGACGGTGTAAAAAGCGTTGAATTTAGGAGTACTTGGGAGCAAGTAACGAAAGAGATAAGAGATGCTTCATGGCGGGCTATCATTGCCGATACGCCGGCCGATTTCTGGCGGCATATTGATGAAATGATTGAAGGTGCTATGGCTTATGGTTATGAAGAATGTGTTGAGTGGTCGCTGGTTGAAGTAGAACTTCGCCGGGCTGCTGAAGCAAAGGTACGTGCTGACATTGCAGGAAATTAAGGAAAATACATGAAAAATAACAAAATCAAATTAGTATTAATTAGTCTAATTTATTTAGTTGCAGTTTTGTCACTATCTGCATGTGGCAAAAATGAGGGTGATGAAGCGAAAGGGGCCGTCAATTTAGATGACGGCTCCATCCGTTTGGAACTCACTACCCTGGAAGCCGTCAGGCTGATGGGAAATGGGATTAATTTAAGTAATACAATGGAAGCTTACGGCCGTGCAAGTTTGGGTACGGATAAACCGGTTCATTATTATGAAACGCATTGGGGACAGCCGGAAACAACACAGGAAATCATCAATTTCTTGAAAGACTCCGGATTTGATTCTTTGCGGATTCCGGTTGCGTGGACTAATGTAATGGATTTCGAGACCGGTGATTATACGATAAGGGAAGATTACCTTGACCGGGTTGAAGAAATTATCCATTATGCCCGCAATGCCGGAATGTATGTGAAAATCAATGACCATTGGGACGGCGGCTGGTGGGGCATGTTCGGTTCGGCTAACCCCGATACCAGGGCGGCGGCGATGGATTTATATGTATCGATGTGGACACAAATTGCCGAAAGATACAATCATTTTTCCGATTATGTTATCTTTGAATCGGCCAATGAAGAACTCGGCTTCCGTTTAAATGATACCGATATCGCCAGAGATTCCGGATATCTTGATGACGATGCTTGTTTTGAAATGACGAACAAAATCAATCAGGCTTTTGTTGATACCGTTAGGGGTACCGGCGGAAACAATGCTCACCGGATGCTTTCGATTGCTGGTTTCAATACCAATATCAATTTAACATGTGATGAACGCTTCATCATGCCAACCGATACGGTTGATGGTAAGTTGTTTATAAAAGTCCATTATTATGATCCGGATGGTTATTGCATTAATATCAGCCTTTCAACATGGGGTACCGAAAAAGAATATCTCCATATGAATGAAACCCTGAAAAAAATGGAAAAATTTACCAGGATGGGTTATGGCGTTATTTTCGGTGAATATGCGGTAATGGTTGACCGTGACGGCCAGCCTAAAGCCAATGCCTTGGATTGGCACAACAATTTCCTCAATAATATGGATTATTATGGTTATCACCCAATGTTATGGGATACATCGCAATTTTATATCCGCCATGATTTGACTTACTTGTGTGATGATTTAGCTGAATTGTACAAAAACCGCAGTTTATCCGCCCGGGCGGAGATGAGTCGTGATGAAATTGAAGAAGAAGCTTATTTTGCAATGAGGGCGGCCCTTAGCCTGGCCAAAGATGCCGGACGGATACCCGATGATATGGCAATCGCGTGGCTGATGTACAATAGCGGCGACTGGAACGTGATTTATAGTGTCGGGGATGATTATAGCCCCGAGTCAAAATCAGAAGGGGTAGTTGCTACTGATGTAGAAATCACCGGTTCCGGTATTTATACGGTCGCAGTTGATTTCACCGATACCTTTGACGGTTTTGCGAATGGTGTTGTTTTTTCGGCAGTTGCAATTGCTAACGGGGAAGCTCTTTTCCCTGATTATGTTATTGATATCTTGCTGGTTGAAATAAACAGTGAGCCATATGAGTTAATCGCAAGACCGTATACCGCAACTGATGACGGAAAAACAACCCGCGTTAATCTTTATAACGCTTGGGTAACGGCAATACCCGATGAAATCCGGACCGCAGACGGCGACTTCGAAGGTGTTTCACCAAATCCAATCGACCCGGAGGCTTTAGGGCAGGTGCGGACAATTTCGGTTACGTTTGAGTTTAAGCCGGCGGGATAGGGTTTATTTTAGTAATTTCTTAAAAAATAAATCGCGGTAAGCTTCCATTTTATAAATGGAAATTTGCTGCGATTTTTTATTTGGGGAAAGTTTCTTTTTTACTCATATAATATATAATAATGTCCCCAATTGTTAATTCTGAAATCAATAATGTGATTGCATATAACTAATCCAAAGTAGATGTTCATGAAATATAAAATGCCCTTACCCCATGGGGTTTAACTGAAACATTCAGAGCATCAGCTATATCAATCATTTCTTTACTCCAAAGGTCAAATATTTGAGTAACATTGTCAATTTCACAGGAAGTAAGGTTAATCCTTACCTCCTTTTCTTTATCCGAAGTATTAAACAACGCCGAATAATACCCGCCGGTTTTTGAAACCGAAAGCCAGCAAATTTCATCATCGCGGCGGTAAATTTGCCGCGCATTAAATGAATCGGACAGCATTTTAAGCAAATCTTTGTTCGTCAGTAATTTCAAAGTAAAATCATCAAGTTTGGTGAGTTCGCTCCCTATCATTAATGGGGAACGGAGGAAACACCATAATGTCATCATCGTTATTTGCTCGTCTTGAGTGAATTTCGTCCATTCGTCTTCGCCATAACATTGATTGATTGCTGCGACAGGAAGCATATCGGCATCCGGCCAATGCCCGGCCCCGGAATGAGGCGCCCATTTTTCCGCCCGCTCAAACATCGCTTCGAGTAAATCCCATCGGTCCCAGAAATCATCGGTTATCCGCCACATATTAACCTTTTGTTTAAAATATTCAGCTTGCTCAAGTGGTGAAGCACCGGGAGAAATGCTTAAAACCATTTCCCGCCCGCAATTGTCAATCGCCTTGCGGATAAGGTCAATTTCGCCGTAGTGAAACTCGCGGGCGATATCGTCAACTTTTACAAAATCGACACCCCATCCGGCATATAGCCCGAAAATGCTATTGTAATATTCTAAAGCACCTGCTGCTTCGGTATTTATTCCGTACATGTCAGGATTCCAATAACAAATTGAGTTTGGCAAGGCTATTTCCCGGGCAGTAATATTGGTGCCTTTAATTTTCGTATTAAGGAAAGCCGCCTGTCTCGGGATACCGCGCATGATATGAATGCCAAATTTTAAACCAAGGCAATGAATATATTCACCTAAAGCCTTAAAGCCCTGGCCGTCTTTGGCACTGGGAAACCGGTTTACCGCCGGAAGAAGCCGCCCGTATTCGTCCATTGAGAGTTCGGCAAAACTTTTGTATTGATGTGAATCAGCAGTCGGCTGATACCACTGAATGTCAACAACGACATATTCATAACCGGCTTCTGCAAGGTTTTCCGCCATATATTTGGCATTTTTTCTGACCGTTTCTTCATTTACTGAAGCACCATAACAATCCCAGCTATTCCAGCCCATCGGTGGTGTTTTTGCTATCATGGAAATCCCTCCTTTGGAGTTTAAGTTCATTTAAAAAGATGCACTAAGTATAACACATGCGGCGGATATTTGGAAGATTCATCAACACCGCAATTTGAAACAAATAATTACAATCATAAACGGTTATGCCATCACTAAATTTATTTTCTAATTATTCAGTTCTGATTTTTCATTGAATTAGTCGAAAAAGAACGATAAATAACAATAGATTATTTGTTGTGAATGGTTTAGAATTATTTATGTGAACAAGCTATACGCTATTGATTAGAAAGGAGTAATTTATGAAAAAAAATTGTTTCAAGAAACTTGTAAATTTTATGCTGGCACTGGTAATCTTTGTGAGTTTAATAAGCGCTGCTGCTATTCCGGCATACGCTTGCACTACGGCACATTGGGGCGGCTCAGTTTATTATTCGCGGACAAATCTCCGGATTGGGATTGCTGGCAGTGCAATCAATTCGGTGCTTACTTTTAATCTCTATTCAGGGATTACCGGCTCCGGCGGGTGGAACAATCTTCATTCACCGGCGAAAGTACATATATCAAGTGTTATAAATTTACCGGCATCCCCTTCAGCCTCTCGGGATGTTGATGTTGTGGGCTGGGGTTTTGGTGGCGGTGTTCTTGGTGAACTGATAGCTTATGATAGTATGGGTAGAGTTACTTTACCTACTAGCAACTGGAGTAGTGCCGTTATCCGTATGAATGATAGTGTGACTATCTGGGGAAGCACTGCCAGTGAAAGGACTATAAATGCTAGAGCTGTATTCTATCATGAAGTTGGTCATCTTTTCAAACTGGCTCATCCAGTAGGTTGTATCTCTCTTGCAGTTATGCAAACAGGCGGTTTTGTAGGAAATAATAATAAATCCGCTTATGTAATGACTCATGATGCGAATAATATTAATGCCAGATGGTGAGAAGGAGACAAAAATGAAAAAAATAATTATTAGCTTTCTATTAATATTAATACTGGCTTTTGCCGCTTGTGCGAATAGTGAAGCATCTTTAACCATGCAAGAGCTTGAAACTAGACAAGAACTTGAAAAGGAAATTGAAGCCAATATAGCTGCTTTTGAAATGACAAGAATTGTTGGGGCTTTTGGAATGTCGAGTAGAGTTTGTTATTTTACAGTAGAAGATTTATTGGAATCGTACTGGAAGACAGATTTAGTAGTGATAGGTGAGTTTATTGAAGAAGCTGAAACAACGCTTCAATATCAGTATAATGAATTTTTCGATAAAGAAGTGGTGGTAGATGCTCATGCGAACGGCCGATTTCTTATTAAAGAAGTTCTGTGGGGTGATGCGAAAGCAGGTGATATTGTCACCATATATCAGCGTTACGCATTTGATTATGAGTATAATGAATTAATATCTTTCAGCGAAACAATGCCAATGCATAAAGGAGATCGATGGATATACTTCCTGTCATCTATGGGAAATAATCGGTTCTTTATTACAGGAGATTCCGATGGTAGATATCCGCTTCCCAACGACGATATTAAAAAAGTGATGGATATTTTTTCTAAAGAATCACTTGATATATACAAAATAAACAGTGAGGATGTACAGAGTGAAAAAGTAAGGAGTGAGTACGATAATGCCTGGCATCAAGCTTTAAAAAAGATTGATGCCTCGGTACTTGGGGTATACAATCGTTATGATTTCAATTTTGCCCTTTATGCGGAAATTATTGATTTTTTCAATATTGAAACGAGGGATTGGGTTAATCCATATCAAAGACTGGATGCCAAGATAATTAGTATTTATGATACACAAGACCAATAAATGAGTAGTAAAACGGTACACCCCTCTGCCACGTTGGCGGAGAGGTGTGCCATACAATCTTTTCTTTACTCAAAAGTCAAATACCTGCAACTTTGTCATTTTCAGAAGGTAAGGTCAATCCTTACCTTCTTTTTTTGTCCGAAGCATTTAACCAATGATTTATTAAACACCGCAATTTGAAACAAATAATCGCAACCATAAACCGTGACATCCGGTTATGCCCTCACTAAAATAGAGATATAAAGCTAATATTATCTAATGTACATTTGCAGATTGTCTTTGGGAGGAGTATTCATGGAAGGAATTAAAAGAAATACCCTGCTATACAAGTTGAAGCACAGTAAGAAAACCTTTGCCCTTTTTCTAATGGTTTTGCCAGGATTAATATGGCTTATTATGCTTCGTTATCTACCAATGTTCGGAATTGTTATGGCGTTTAAGAATTACAAGCTTCCGGATTTGAATTATGTAAGAGAACACGGTTATATTGCCGACATTTTTGCCCGTGAGTGGAGCGGGTTGGACAATTTCAAGCTCTTATTCGGCAACCCAATGACATCAAAGATGATAACTAATACCTTATCCTACAATATCGTTTTTATTATCCTGGGAATTTTGATACCTGTTACTTTCGCAATCTTGCTGACCGAGATATCAAAGAAGTTTTTCTCCCGCCTTTATCAGACCTTAATGTTCTTCCCCTATTTTATTTCATGGGTAGTCGTCAGTTACTTTTTGATGGCGCTTATATCAACGAAGCACGGCGTGCTTGACCCGTCATGGTTTGGCTTGCGGGATTTTTATCAGGAAGCACAACCATGGCCGTTTATTATTATCTTTTCAAATGTTTGGAAAATGACAGGATACTCGACAATCCTCTATCTCGCGGCGATAACCGGCATAGATACGACCCAATATGAAGCGGCGGCAATTGACGGGGCATCAAAGTTTCAACAAGTTCTTCATGTTACCTTACCTAATATGCGGACAATAATCATTATTTTATTCATCATGAATATCGGGCGGATATTTAATGCTGATTTCGGCCAGTTCTGGTCGTTGCCGATTGACGGCGGCGGTGGTGCGGTAGCTAATGCTGTTGAGGTTATCGATACCTTTGTCTACCGCTTACTCCGGTCTTCGGTGAATCTGGGGCAATCAACGGCAGTCAGCTTTTTCCAGAATTGTGTCGGGTTTATTTGTATCTTGATGGCTAATACAATTGTTAGGCGGGTAGATGGCGAAAGTGCATTGTTTTAGAAATAAAATAATGGACAAGAGTGAATAGAGGAAAAATCATGAAAGAAACTAAATTGAAAAGAAAAAATAAAATAGCGGAAACAAATACTCTGACTAGTGTCGGTCCACTCGGGCAAATAATAATGCACCTTGTTATCGGCGGTTTTGCCCTACTTTGCATCATTCCTTTCATCTTCGTTGTAATTATATCATTTACGAGTGAAACCAGTATTATGGCCAACGGTTATTCGTTTTTTCCAAAAGAAACGTCACTTGAAGCATACCGGAGCGTGATAATTTTAGGCAGGCAATTATGGATATCACTTGGCAACAGCATCTTTGTCACCATAGTCGGAACATTTACATCAGTCCTGATATGTGTACTTTACTCATATGCAATTTACCGTCCGGATTTTACCTTCCGCCGTTTTTTCACCTTTGTCAGTTTCTTTACGATGCTGTTCGGCGGCGGCCTGGTCCCGACAGTCGTTGTATGCAAGAACTTACTTGGAATGAGTAACAACTATTGGGCGCTGATTGTCCCGATGTTGGTCAATCCCTTTAATATTATCGTTATGCGCAGCTTCTTCCAGGCAAGTGTCCCGTTTGAACTGATTGAAGCAGCCAGGGTTGACGGGGCCGGTGAGTTCCGTACTTTGTTCGGGATTGTTACCCCGATTGCAAAACCGGGGATTGCCACAATTGCCCTGCTGAATATGCTGGCATACTGGAATGAATGGTTTATCCCGCAGTTATATATCACGGATGACCGGCTGGTACCGCTGCAATATCTGCTGGTCAGACTTCAGACGACAGCGCGGCTAATGGCGGCAAATTCCGGCCGGGCCGGTGCGGAAATCCGCAATATGCCGACGGAGAACTTGCGGATGGCCCTTTGTGTCATTATCGTAATCCCGATAGCCTTTGCTTATCCATTCTTTCAACGTTACATAGTTTCCGGGCTGACGATTGGTTCGGTTAAGGGTTAAGAAGGCCGCTCCTCAAAAACCACAGCGCAAGCTGTTTATATAAATGAAATTTGCAATTTTGCATATAAAAAACAAGGAGAAAACAAATGAAAAAATTATTATCACTACTGCTTACCATTGTTATGTGCTTAACTTTAGTAGCTTGCGGGGCAAATGAAACTTCCGCAACAGATACCCCGTCAACCACCACCCCCGCGGCGAACACCACTGCCGGTGATGACAATTCGTCAGCCGCTGCCGTTGTGGATTCAGATTTCACACCCGGCGCGGAAATAGAATTTATGTTTATGCCGAGCGGTGAAACTACTGCCGCTGCAACTCAAGCTGTCACTCAAGCGGTTAATGAAAGGCTTGCGGAACTTGGTTATGATTTTACCGTCAGATTCAGGACATCCGGCGGGCCATGGGGCTTTGACGATTTCAACATGGATTTACAAACAGGTTCAACCGCCGATATCATTCCGGCATTTAGCTGGTCAGGTGATTTGAATTATGATGCCGGTGCAAGAACCGGTCAATATTTACGCTTAGATGACCCGAATAACAATCTTATTGAGAAGTACGCGCCAAACCTTTATGCCGCGACTGCTCCCGGTATTGTTGAAGCTGCCCGCGTTCCCGGCCCTAGCGGAACCGGCCTTTACGGTTATATCATCGAAAAAGATTCAGTTACCCAATTAGGGTTTATTGTCAACAAAACTGAACTTGAAGCACTTGGTTTTACGATGGCTGATTTTAATGCCGATGACCTTGCTTCATGGGAACCGCTTTTAGCTGCTTACAAAGAAGCCAACCCCGGCAAATATGCCCTCAACGTTGAAGGTGAAGTTTGGGACCGCGCCCTGAATCATGTCGTTTTCTACGGCGGAACCAACGGGCCTTTAGGACTTATTTTCAATAATAGCAACCCGGCGGCTACAGATGTGAAAATCTCCAGCCGTTACGAAAGCCCGACTTATAAAGCTTTCATCAACCAAATGCACGAATATTACAATGCCGGTTATATTGATCCGGACCAAGGAAATCCCGGTGACCTTTCCAGCACTACCTTTGCCCTCCGTCAAACAGCAGGTGATTTCTTAATCACTTCCCAGGTTTATGTACCAGGCCAGGAAAATGTTCTTGCCGCTACCGCATCTGACATTCAAGGCAGAGATATAGAAATGGCATGGGCACCGTCATGGTCAACCCCGATAGCAACTACTGAAACCGCGATGGGTTCCGGGCTTGCTGTCAGTGCCGGTACCAACTTTGCCCCCGAAGCCGTCACTTTCCTTGGTTTACTTGCTACTGACCCGGTTATCTGTAACTTGGTGGTTGCCGGTATCGAAGGCATTAACTATGAACTTAGGGACGGTTTGATGTTCTACTTAGACGACCGTGCCGGTTGGGCACCTTGGCGTTATGGTATCGCTGCTTGTGCAACCCCGGCAATTCCCAGCGGCGACATCGACCCTACGGGAATGGAATTTGTTAACATGAAAAACTTTAATAATGGCGCGACCGGATTTAGCATCGGCCTGTTTGATAATTCATCAGTCGAAGCTGCATTCTCTGCTTGTATCGCTGTTATTGACAAATATGCCGTACCGCTTGGTAGCGGGGCTTTATCACCGGCCGAGTATGATACATTTATGAATGAGTTACGTGCCAGTGGTTTGCAAGATGTACTTGATGCCGCCCAAGCTCAACTCTTTGAATTTACCGGTAACTAAATTTATGATATAATGTCGCTAAGACATTATATCAGCGCGGTTTTAGTGCGCATCCCCCGAAGGTCTAGAGTTGTAAGTGCAATAATCAATGAAAGATATTAAATGAATGAGGGACTAATGTACAAACTATGTGCTAAAGTCCCTCATTTAGGATAAGGAAGGGAACCTATGAAATACGGATATTTCGATAATGAAAACAGAGAGTATGTTATTGACCGGGTTGATTTGCCAACATCGTGGACTAATTACCTTGGAGTGGAAGAAACATGCGCAGTGATGAATCATACCGCCGGCGGTTATATGTTTCATAAGACTCCGGAGTATCACCGGATTACCCGCTTCCGGGGTAATAGTGTACCGATGGACCGCCCCGGTTATTATGTCTATATAAGGGACAATGATTCCGGAGACTATTCGAGTATTTCCTGGCAGCCGGTTGGCAAACCGCTTAATGAAGCAAAATATAGCTGCCGGCACGGAATGTCCTATACGATTTATGAATGTGAATATGACGGGCTGAAAAGTTCCCAGCGGATGACTATTCCGTTGGGTGAAGAACTCTTATTGTGGGATGTGACAATTAAGAATTTAAGCGGCCGCCCCCGCAATTTGAGCGTTTTTAATTACCTTGAATTTTCTTTCCGCCATATTATGATTGATAACCAAAACTTCCAGATGAGCCTTTATTGTGCCGGTTCCGATTATGACCATGAAAATGGTATTATTGAGTATGACCTTTTTTATGAAGAATTTGGTTATCAGTTTCTTGCATCAAATTTTGAACCGGATGGTTTTGACTGTCTGCGTGACAAATTTCTTGGCTTGTACCGGACGGAAGACAATCCGGCGGCGGTTGAACAAGGCAAGTGCTTTTCGTCTCATGAATTAACCGGCAACCATTGCGGTGCTTTGCAAAAGGATATCGTCTTAGAACCCGGCGAAGAAGTACGCTTGATTTATATGTTGGGCGAAGGTAATCGGAAAGAGGGCGCCCGAATTAAAGAAAAATATAGTGATTTAGCAACGGTTGATTTAGCTTATGAAAAACTTAAGGCTTATTGGCAGGATAAATTTGACGGCCTTCAGATTAATACTCCAAACGAAGGAATGAATACGCTGATAAATACTTGGACATTATTTCAATCGGAAATAAATGTAATCTTTTCGCGGTTTGCTTCATTTATTGAAGTCGGCGGGCGAACTGGCCTTGGTTATCGTGATACCGCTCAAGATGCGATGACGATTCCTCATTCCAATCCGAAGAAATGTAAACAGCGGATTGAGGAATTATTAAATGGTTTGGTTTCTTTAGGTTATGGCATTCATCTCTTTCAGCCGGAATGGTTTATCAAGAGTGATGAAAAAAAAGAAGCCTTTAAATCGCCGACAGTTGTTCCGACGTTGGATTCGGGAACCTATGTCCATGGGATTTCCGATGCTTGTTCCGATGATGCTTTGTGGTTGGTTGCAGCAATTGTTGAATACATCAAAGAAACCGGCGATTTTGCCTTTGCGGATAAAATTTTACCCTATGCCGACGGCGGCGAGGGAAGTGTTTATGAGCATATGACGAAAATCCTTGATTTTTCGGCGCGTGAGGTTGGTGAGACCGGGATTTGCAAAGGGCTTAGGGCCGACTGGAACGACTGCCTCAACTTGGGCGGCGGGGAAAGTGCAATGGTATCTTTCCTTCATTATTGGGCACTTAAATATTTTATTTCCCTGGCAGAATATCTTAACCGGCCGCAGGATGCGGCGAAATATCAAGCGCTTGCGGACAAAGTCGCCGCTGTTTGTGAGAATGAATTGTGGGATGGGGACTGGTATATCCGCGGCATTACGAAGAGCGGGCGCAAGATTGGTACTGCTTTGGATAAAGAAGGGAAAGTTCATCTTGAATCAAATACTTGGGCGGTCCTTTCCGGCGCGGCCCCTTATGAAAAAGCAGTTAAAGCGATGGATAGTGTGGACGAGTTTCTTTATACTCCTTATGGCCTAATGCTTAATGCGCCGTCATACCGCAAACCGGATGATGAGCTTGGTTTTATCGGGCGCGTTTATCCGGGGGTTAAGGAAAACGGGGCAGTTTTCTCGCATCCCAACCCTTGGGCATGGGCGGCGGAATGTATGCTTGGGCGCGGGGACCGGGCGATGAAGTTTTACGATGCTTTGTGCCCTTACCACCAAAATGATATGATTGAGATTAGGGAAGCTGAACCTTATTCATATTGCCAGTTTATTATGGGAGTTGAGCATACTGCCCATGGCCGGGCCAGACATCCCTTTATGACCGGGTCAGGCGGATGGTCTTACTTTAGTGCAACGAGGTATATGCTTGGAATCCGCCCGGGATTTACAACCCTGGAAATTGACCCTTGTGTCCCGGCAGATTGGAAGTCATTTAGTGCAATAAGGCGCTGGCGCGGTGCGGTATACAATATTCAAGTTGAAAATCCCGATGGTGTTATGAAAGGGGTAAAAGAGCTTTACTTGAATGGGGAATTGGTTAAAGAGATTCCAGTGATGGCTATAGGGAGCGTAAATGAGGTAAAAGTTGTGATGGGAGGAAAAAAATAAATGCCGATAAAATTTGGGACCGGCGGTTGGCGGGCAATAATTGGCGATGAGTTTACGAAAGCCAATATCCAACTTTTCGCAAAAGCGATCTGCGGCAAAATGAAAGCAGAAGGTGTTCAGGATAATAAAATAGTAATTGGTTATGACCGGCGTTTCCTTGCTAAGGAAGCGATGCAATGGGCAGCAATGGTTTTTGCCGCCGAGGGCATATTGACCGAGCTGGTCAATAAATCGGCGCCAACCCCGTTAATTATGTATTATGTGATGAAACATGAGTTGCCTTACGGCATGATGATTACCGCAAGCCACAACCCGGCTTTGTATAACGGGATTAAGTTGTTTACCGCCGGAGGGCGCGATGCTGATGAAGCCCAGACGGCTGATGTCGAGCGTTATATTGCTTCTGCTTCCGGCGGCACGGTTGCGGAAATGGAATATGATAAAGCAGTAGCTAAGGGGTTAATTAAAGAAATTTATCCCCTAAATGAATACCTTGATAACATCATCGCCGCAGTTAATATGGATAAAATCCGCGATGCCCATTTAAAGGTTGCTTTCGATCCGATGTTTGGTGTCAGCGAAACATCGATTACAACGATTCTCCATACTGCCCGCTGTGAGGTAGTGACCATCAACGGCCGCCATGATACTTTGTTTGGCGGAAAACTACCGTCCCCGACGGCGGCTACCTTGCGGTCGCTCCAAAATGCAGTAGTTGATTACAAATGCGATATCGGCCTTGCGACGGACGGCGATGCCGACCGGATTGGGATTATTGATGATACCGGTCGTTTTTTGCATCCTAATGATATTTTGGTCTTATTATATTATTATTTGGTGAAACACAAAGGCTGGTCCGGCCCGGTGGTCCGCAATATCGCAACAACCCATCAGCTTGACCGGGTCGCAGAGAGTTTCGGGCAAAAATGTTTTGAGGTCCCGGTTGGTTTTAAGCATATTTCAGCGGCGATTACGAAAGAAGATGCCGTTCTTGGCGGCGAATCTTCCGGCGGTTTGACTGTCAGAGGCCATATCAAGGGTAAAGACGGCATATATGCGGCGATGCTGCTTGTTGAGATGATTGCGGTGACAGGGCAGAAAATATCTAATATCTATCGTGAGATTGAAGCTAAATATGGCTCGATTTTCATGGAAGAGCGGGATTACAAGTTTACTAATGAAAAGAAAGCGCAGATTTTAGAAACGTTGATGGTGAAAAAACAGATACCGGGGCTTGAATTTCCGGTTGAACAGGTATCTTACCTCGACGGCTGTAAGGTCTATTTTAAAAACGGCGGCTGGGTTGCCGCCAGGTTTTCCGGAACCGAACCGCTACTGCGGATTTTTTGTGAAATGCCTGATGCTGAGGATGCAAAAAGTGTTTGTTTGGCATATGAGGAATTTTTAAAACTGTCATGAAAATGAAAGCGAAGATAAGACGAAAACGAAAACTGGAATGGAGCATGGTAATGGTACTTCTATTCGGCTGGCTGTTACCGCTGATTTTAATTGCCACTATCGTGCTCTATTTCGTTACGTCTACTATCAACAGCCAAATCATGAGGACAATTGAAGAGTCAACCGACAAAGCAGTTGAGATATGTGAGATTTACTTAAATGAAGCTGTCCGCGCATCCAAAAACGCCACCTATATTTCAACGATTGAAAATAGTTATCATCAATATTTGCTTGATGGAAGGGAACAAGTATTATTTCGGCAAATTACAAATTTTTTGAATCAATATTATACTTATAATGATAGCTTCTTAAGCACGATGCTCTTTTTTCTTGATAATCCCGGCCAGATATATTATACCGTCAATGCTTATCGTGTTTCTGATATGACATTGACAGGTTATGATACGGTGCAAAACTTTATTGATTTTTGTCAGGCAGACGTAATGGAGCGCGGCCTAAGTCTGGAAAATGAGCTTGAGCTAATGTACCTTGATGACCGGCTGTATCTGGTCAGGAATATTGTTGATACTTATTATCAACCCTATGCGATGCTGGTTATTGAGCTTGATGTTACCCGTATTTTTCACAGTTTGGATAGTATCTGGGGGGCGGCAAATTATGAAGTTCTTGTTGATGGCCGTGAGGTATTAAATAATGGAATCGATAGTGCTTCGATAACGAGCCGGTTCAGTGATGATTTTAACCGCAGTATTACTAACCGTTACCAAAATACAGCATATTCATACAAATCAATTGAGTTTGGCAAACATACAATAACGTTCTTAATTGACTTGGATTCGCGGTCGTTACTTAGAGAGGTAACGATAGCGCGTTATATATATATCCTTGTTGCGATTTTTTTACTTCCGTTCTTTTACTTGATTTTTAATTTCTTCCGTCAGAGAGTGACGAAACCAATCTCAAAATTAATCGATGCCTCGAAAAAGATAAAAGAAGGTGATTATGGTTATGAGATTTCAAATGATAGCAGCAGTGAAGAATTTACATTCCTGATTGATGCATATAACGCAATGTCTAAAGAATTAAAGCATCAGTTCCAACGCATTTTTCTTGAGGAGCTTGCCGTAAGAGATGCCAGCATTGAAGCTTTACAGTCGCAGATTAACCCGCATTTCCTTAATAATACTTTAGAAATTATCAATTGGGAAGCGCGAATGAACGGTAACGAAAAAGTTACAATGATGATTGAGGCATTAAGTACAATGCTTGATTTTACAATGAACCGTGAGCAAAAAAAGTATCATTCACTAGCTGATGAAATTGATTATGTGGATGCTTATTTATATATTATCGGCCAGCGTTTTGGCGCCCGTTTTCATGTTGATAAAGAGATTGATGAATCGTTGCTTTCTACCACGATTCCCCGGCTGATTGTGCAACCGCTGCTGGAAAATGCGGTTGAGCACGGAATGAAAGACCGGAAAAAAGCCAATATTCTGGTTCAGGTTAAAAAAGATGACGGGAAAATCATCATCCTGATTATTAATGACCGTAAGCTAAAGGATAGTGAGAAAGAGAAGATTGATGCTTTACTTTCTGAAAAAGCAGAGGTTAAGAATTGGAGCGGCAGTTTGGGGCTAAGGAATGTGAACAAGCGGTTAAAGATTATCTATGGTGAAGATAGTGGTTTAGATATTTCGAATGATGAGAATGACCGGACAGTTTCAAGGATTTTGATTCCGGTGTGAAGATTGGAAGGGAATATGCAAAAAATAAAAAATATCTCAATATTTTGCATTATCATGACACTGTTATTAAGCTCATGTAATATAAATGAGCCAGGCAATAGAAGCGAGCAAAGCAATGAATTTAACGGGACGACCCTTGAAGTTGTTACGCCATACTCGCGTAATATTTCCAATGCTGATAAATTCCGCGAGGAAATAGTAAATTGGGAGGAGGCAACCGGGAACCGGGTTATCAACAATTCGGTTATCTTTGATGAAGCTTCCAAGAAAAAAGTATTAAATGATTTTGAAACATCATCGGAACCGGATGTCTTATTTTTCTTTACCGGAGCTGATGCAAGTTCTTTTATTGAAGCAAGTAAAGTTGTTTCATTAAATGAAATAAGAGAGCTTTATCCTGATTATGCCGGCAATATGGATGATGAAAAACTACCTAAATCTTTGGTCGACGGCAATGCTTATGCTGTGCCGGTCGACGGTTTTTGGGAAGCATTATTCATTAATACAGAGGTTCTATCGGCCGCCGGTGTTGCAATTCCCGGTGATAATTATACTTGGGAACAGTTTTTGAATGATTGCGAAGCAATAAAAAACGCGGGTTTTATCCCGATTGCTGCTGCTTTGGGGCATGTTCCGCATTATTGGTGGGAGAATGCAGTCTTTAACTATACTACCTTGGAAACACATCTTGTTATTCCGGCAAGTGTAGATGAACCGGCCGGGCAGGCATGGCTTCGGGGGATACAGGATATAAAAAAATTATATGATAACGGTTTTTTTCCGGTAAATACTTTAACGATGACTGATGATGAGAGTTTTCAGTTCTTTGCCCGCGGGCAGGCAGCATTTTTGCTGGACGGCTCGTGGAAAGTGGGGGAAATAGTCAGTTTTTGTAAGTCCCTTAGCGAGGAAGCGCTGGATAAATTTGATATTACATTTGTCCCAACGAGAGGCAACCGGCGGGCAACCGATTTAATCGGCGGGTTGTCGATGGGATATTATATTACAAGGAAAGCGTGGAACAATCCGGAAAAACGGGCGGCGGCGATTAGCTTTGTTGAGCATATGACTAAGACGGAAATAGTATTGAAATTTGCCGGGCATACCGCAACAGCATTAGCTGTCAAACCCGACTTTGTAGAAAGCCCGGAGTTTAATAGTCTGCAAACTAAAGCAATAAATATGGTCAGCCGGGTGACATCATATACCGGGGCGGTGCAGGATAATTTTCAGGGCCGGTGCCGTGAACCAATCTTTGACGGCATCGCGGATATATTGGTTGGTGATGTGAAGATTGAAGATGCACTAAAGGCAAGTTTTATGCTGTATGAAAGATATGGATATTAGTATAATGGAGGGAATATGAATCTAAAGAATGAAAAAGGACACATCTTTGTACCGGATAGCAGCGACCAAACCACTGCCCTTTTAAGAACCACCCACCTTTGTATCGCCGCACATCAAGATGATATTGAGATTATGGCTTATGGCGCAATTGCTGAGTGTTTCGCTGATGAAAACAAATGGTTTACTGCTATCGTAGTAACTGACGGTGCCGGCTCACCGCGCGATGGTGAATATGCGAAAATGACCGATGAAGAAATGCAAAAAGTCCGCGCAAAAGAGCAAGATGATGCCGCAATCATCGGAAAATATTCTGCCATGATTCAATTAGGCTATCCAAGCAAAGTGATTAAAAATTCCGGTGACGGTTTGTGTGCAAAAGAGTTAGCCGGCATAATTAAGCTATGTAACCCGGAAATTGTATTTACACACAATTTAGCCGACAAACATGACACTCATGTCGGTGTTGTCCTCCGAACCTTAGAAGCACTCCGTTTACTTCCAAAGGAGTCCCGAGCGGATAAAGTCTATGCCCTTGAGGTATGGCGCGGTTTGGACTGGTTGATGGATGAAGCAAAAATCGTTTTTGATACCTCGCCAAATCCGGAAGTTGCCGAAAAGCTGCTATCGATATTCGCTTCACAATGTGCCGGCGGGAAGCGCTATGACCTTGCCGCCCTTGGGCGCCGTTTGGCTAATGCAACGTTTTTTGCTTCCCATAGTGTTGATGTGACAACTTCATTATCATATGGAATGGATATCACAGAATTGATTGAAAATCCGGATGTTTATGGCTTTATTAACAAACATCTTGACGATTTGCGGGAGGATGTAATTGAGAGGATAAAGCGGTCGAAGTAAGAAACTAGGAAAGGATTTACGGTTTCGATGAGCAGCTTAAGCAAAGAGGAAGATATATGTACAAAGTAATTATCGTAGATGATGAGCCTATTATTGTTGAGGGAATGAGTAAAGCTATTCCTTGGGCGGACTTTGATTGTGAGGTCGTTAGTACGGCAGAAGATGGTAATGATGGGGTTAGGTTAGTTAAAGAACTTAAGCCGGATATTATTTTTACTGACATTTGTATGCCGGGTATGGATGGGTTAATGATGATTGCGGCGGTTAAATCAGAATATCCTGATATTGAGATATCTATCCTGACCGGCTATAGAGATTTTGATTATGCCCAGGAAGCGATTAAACTTGGGGTGACACGTTTTATTGTCAAACCGTCAAAGAAACATAATATCTTTGAAGCACTTGAAGCTATGATTCTGAATATCTCCAAGCGAAAGCATGAGCAAAGTTTAGGTTTAGACACCGCATCTTTGGATGGTAGTAATGAGATAAATGCCGCCGGTAGTTTTGTGGTAAGTAATGCCATAAAATATATAAAAGAAAACTATAAAGAAAAGATAAACCTTTCCGATTTAGCCGAACATGTTTATGTCAGCCAATGGCATTTAAGCCGGCTTTTAAATGAACATACGAAACAGAGTTTCTACGACCTTTTGAATGGTGTCAGGATTGAAAAGGCGAAGGAATTATTGGCAGATCCATTACTTAGGATTGGTGATATTTCAGATGAAGTCGGCTTTTTAGATTTAACTCATTTTTCGAAAGTTTTTAAGAAGCTTGAAGGTATGACGGCAAATGAGTACCGCAATAAGATTTTGAGTTAATTAGTCGGGATTTATACGTAAATTTCCTCTAAATAATTCAAAAAAATTTACTGAAAATTTCTTCTAGGTTAATTGAAAAGGTAAATTCCACTTTGTAAAGTTAAAATCCACCGGAAATGAATTTTTCAAGATGAAAATAGTTCATTTCCGGTATTTTTATGCTATTATAAGTAATAAGACTGCTGATTT